>LNFM01001928.1_pt1 | contig 45267 bp, 48 predicted proteins | sample 596031 | NCBI WGS metagenome assembly LNFM01 (sample SAMN04254537, study PRJNA301005) | activated carbon metagenome | isolation source: dual media filters at the Ann Arbor, Michigan drinking water treatment plant | place: USA: Ann Arbor
CACTGCCAGCGCCGCCGCGGGAGCGGCCAATCTCCCGGCGTCCCGCGCGCCCCTCCGTCTCGGAGGGTGACGAGAGGACGAGGACCCGCCGGGCCAGTTGGCCCGCGCATCGTATCCCTCCCAAACCGGAGAACGCGGTCGCGCGTCACGGCGCCGCCGTATATTCCGTCATGCTCGGGCTTGGTCCGAGCATCCACGAGTATGTGTCCGTGGAGGCGCTGAAATGCTTCCATCCGGAAATCGTCCGCAAAGACGAAGGTTGGATTGAACCCTTTGCCCCCCGTCCACATTTCATCCTCAGCCTCGAACCCTCGCCTGGAATGAAACGTCTGATCGCCGCCTTCCTCATCGTGTTTTTCGTCTCGCTCGGAACCCACGCCGTCTGGTGGTGGAACCAGGGCTGGCCGGATTCGTGGTCCGACGCCGACTGGTCGTCGGCCGAGCTCCTGCCGGCCGCCGAGGACGAGCCGGATGCGGTCGTTCATGTGCTTGGTGCACGGGTGGGCAACTGGCGCGGAATCTTCGCCCATCATTCCTGGATCGTGTTCAAGGAACCGAACGGCTCGCGCTATTCGCGCTACGATGTCGTTGGCTGGGGCCGTCCGGTCCGCGAGAATGTCCGCGATGTCGACGGCCGCTGGTACGGCAACACGCCCGTGGTTCTGGCGACGCTGCGCGGCGCGGAGGCGGAAGCCACCATTCCGAAGATAAAGGCGGCCATCGCCGGTTATCCGTATTCGAACTCAGGTACGTACAGAGCCTGGCCCGGTCCGAACTCCAACACTTTCGTCGCCCATGTCGTCAGCAATGTGCCGGAACTCGCCGGAGGGCTGCTGCCGACGGCGCTCGGCAAGGACTACCGGGCCGCGGGCTTTTTTGCGGGCGATGCGCCGAGCGGGCAGGGATGGCAGGTCTCGTGGAACGGCGTGGCCGGTATAACGATCGGCTGGGTCGAAGGCATAGAGGTCAATGTCCTCGGCGCCGTGATGGGCATCGACTTTCGCCGCCCGGCCATCAAGCTGCCCGGCTGGGGTCGCATCGGCATGGCGCCGGGCTGACATGAAAACGGCGGCCTAAGCCGCCGTTTTGCGTCATGGCGGTTATTCCCACCAGGCGATGTCGGTCAGTTCGCCCGAGACATCGAGCTTCACCGCTTCCTTCGCCGCGCCGGTCTTCAGATCGACCGAATAGAGCGTTCCGCCGTGCGCAAGCCAGGCCTCGTTGCCGGCTTCGGTCGCGACGATGTTGAAGGCAACCGGACCTGACGGTGTCATGCCGATGGAGCCGACGGTGTTCAGAACGCCGTCATTCGGCGGATCCTGAAGAAGGAGCGATCCTGACGCGTCGATGTTGAAGAGCTGAGTCTTCTCGGCCTTCGCGCCGTTCTTGGAGTTGGTGTACGCACCGGCGATCACCTTCGGCGTTTTGCCCGCCATCGAGTCGCCGTCCTTGAACTTGTGCGAGCCGTCGACGGTCGCCTTGCCGTCATCGACATTGACGCGGAGGCTGGTGCCGTCATCGCCCATGATGCGCAGGCGGTCGGCGGCCGGATTGAAATCGATCGTCGCCGTCACGCCGTCCTTGAGCGTGGAGCTTAGCTTGGATTTTTCGGTCGTCTTGCCGCTTTCCGGATCGATCGTGACGATCGCGCCGTCCGCGGTAACGCCGTAGAGCATGCCATCGGCCGGGCGCACATCGATGCCCCATACGGCCTTGTCGAGCTTCACGGTCTTGGTTGCCTTGCCCGAGGACGGGTCGATCAGCACCAGACTGTCGTTTCCGGCGAGGCCGAGCAGCGTATCGGCGGAGGCGGCGCCGGCGGAAAGAGCGGTGGCGGTGGCCAGCGAGGCCGCGAGGATGGTCAGGCGTTTCGTCATATTCAGTCTCCCTGTTTTAAGAGGCGGGGGCCTCTCGGACACACAGGGGCTACACGGCAGGTCCCCTGACCGGATGCACCGCCCTGCAAAAAAATCGCGGGATGCATCCAACCGGCGCTCCGGCGTGTAATCTCGACGAAACAGGGAGGGTAGCCGGGTGCTGGCTGGTCCGGGACACGAGTTCGATCATGGTGCTGCCGTGCGCGGCTGCGCGGCGGGTGACGAGGCCGCGCTCAAGGCGCTCTACGACGCGGAAGCGGCGGCGATGCTTGGGGTGGCACTGCGCATCGTACGGCGGCGCGATCTTGCGGAAGAGGCGGTCCACGATGCCTTCCTGCAGATCTGGCGCAAGGCCCATCAGTATGACCCCGCGCTCGGCTCGGGCCGCGCCTGGATGTTCGCCATTGTCAGGAACCGGGCGCTCAACATCGTCCGTGACCGCAGCCGCGAAGACCTCGTCGACGACGAAACCTTCGAAACGCTGCAGGCCGACCATGACGAGACGCTGATGCGGCTGCCGGAGCGCGATGCGTTGCGCCGTTGCCTCGAGCAGCTCGACAAGCCTCGGCGCGCAAGCCTGATGCTGGCCTATGTGAGCGGGTTTTCGCATGGCGAGATCGCGGGGCGGCTCGGTGTGCCGCTCGGTACGGTGAAGGCGTGGATTCGCCGCAGCCTGCTCGCGCTCAAGGAGTGCATGGCATGAGCGCGGAACGTGAACGCGACGCCCGTGCGGGCGAATTTGTGCTGGGGGTTGCTGATGAGGCCGAGATGGCACGCATGGAAGAGGAATTCCAACGCGACCCCGAATTCGCAAGGGCCGTTGGTGTGTGGCGTGACAAGCTGTCCGCGTTGGACCGTGTCGCCGATCCCGTCGAACCGTCGCCTCGCCTGTGGGAGCGTATCCGCGAGGGCGTAACGACACGGCCTATCCCGCGGACGTCCGCCGTCAGGGAGCGGCGCATTCCAATATGGCAGAATCTGCCGTTTTGGCGCGGCGCCACGCTGGCCGCCGGGTTTGCCTGCTTGCTGCTCGCGGCCGGCCTCGGCTCCATGCTGAAGGAGCCGGCGCGCCAGCCTGTCGTCGTCGCGGTTCTCGAGGCGGATGACTCGACGCCCGGTGCGATCGTCGAAGCGTTCGCGGACGGCTCTGTCGTACTGCGCCCGCTGAAGGCCCTTGATGTTCCGGCCGACAAGACACTGCAGGTCTGGACGCTGTGGGACCGGGCGGTCGGGCCGGTGCCGCTGGGCATCCTGGGCAGCTTGCGAAAGACGACCTTGGAGAAGGGCGGTCAGCCGGTGCCGCAGGAACAGCAGCTCTATGAAATCACGCTGGAGCCCAAGGGTGGGTCGCCCACGGGGCGGCCGACCGGACCGATCCTCTACAAAGGTCTTGCGACCTCGCCGCTCTGATACCTTGCCGGGCGGGAGATGGCCGCTTACCTGAGCGTCTCCTGATGAAAAGGGGAAGTTCATGGCGGCGCTGCAGAAAGAACCGATCGATCTTTATTTCTGGCCCACCCCGAATGGGTACAAGGTCACGGTGTTTCTGGAGGAGGCAGGGCTTCCTTACCGCATCATCCCGGTGAACATTGGTAAGGGCGATCAGTTCAAGCCCGAGTTTCTCGCGATCTCGCCGAACAACCGGATGCCGGCCATCGTCGATCCGGAAGGCCCGGACGGCAAACCGATCTCGGTTTTCGAGTCCGGCGCCATCCTTCAATATCTCGGTCGAAAGACCGGCAAATTCTATCCCGCCGACGAGCGCAAGCGCGTCGAGGTCGAGGAATGGCTGATGTGGCAGATGGGCGGCCTTGGCCCGATGGCCGGGCAGGCGCATCACTTCCGTCTCTATGCGCCTGAGAAGGTGCCGTACGGCATCGAGCGCTACACCAAGGAGACCAACCGTCTGTACGGCGTTCTCAACAAGCGCTTGGCCGACCGGGAGTATGTGGCCGGCGAGTTTTCGATCGCCGACATCGCCATCATCGGCTGGGTACGGAACTGGGAAGCCAAGGGCCAGAACATTGACGATTTCCCGCATCTGAAGGCCTGGATCGATCGCATGGAGTCCCGCCCGGGCGTCCAGCGGGGTCTTGCGGTCAAGCCGGACGGCCCGGCGCTCGATATCGCCCAGGACAAGGCGGCACAGAGCGTCCTGTTCGGCCAAACTGCCCGTTGATTGAAATCATCGGGAACTAGCCCAGAAGGTGGAACGTTGGTGTCCGGAATAACCCATATTTTTGGAGACCTCATTTATGGCCACGTCCCCGAAGACCAGGAAATCTGCCGCATCTCCCAGCCGAGCGCGCACCGGCGGCCGCCGGGGCAAGGCAGGCTCTCGCAAGCGGGCCGCTGCCCGTTCGACGGTTTCCGGCAGTGCCGATGCCGCTCTTAACGACATCGACAAGCTGCGCGACGATCTTGTGCGCCTCAGCCAGAGTGTTTCCACCCTGCTGAGTTCCCGCGCCACCGATGCGCGCGAAATGGTCACGGACACGGCCAGCGGCCTTTACGAAACGGGCCTGGATTACGCTCAGGATGCTGAAGCTCAGGTTCGCGGCATGGCGGGCGATCTCACCAAGCAGATCGAGCGCAATCCTCTGGCTGCCATCGGCATCGTCTTTGGTGTCGGCTATGTCATCGGCCTGATGAGGCGTCGCTGATGCTGCAGGCGCTGCTGGCGTCCGGGGCGCTTTTCTCCGGCATCAAGGCGGAGGCCGAGGCTCGTATTAAGCGACTGGCTCTCATGCTGGCGTTGGGCATCGTCGCGCTGCTGTTTCTGTTGGTGGGTCTCGTCGCTCTTGCCGCTGCGTCAGCGCTGGCGCTTGAGCCGCAACTCGGCCTTGCCGGCGCCATCGCGGTGGTTGGCGGCGTTGCCATTCTGATTGCGCTGCTTCTGGTTCTCATCGGCACGCACCGGAAAACCGCGTCGGCGGCAACCTCCGATCAGCCCGCCGCCGCGGCGGATTCGCCGTTCCCCGGTCTGGCGGATGCCGCGGGAAAAGCGCCGGTGCCATGGTTGCTAAGCGCCCTCGCGCTGGGACTTTTCCTCGGCCGTAAAAGCTGAGGGATGGTTTATAGGAAGTATACCCAAGTATAGAGGAAATTCCGGGCATCCCTTCGAAGCAGCTCTGTTTCCAAGGGTTTGTTTGTTTAGCAGATCGTGAATTTTACTTCGCATTTTATTTTTATATAGCTCCAATTAAGTTTGATTTTTAAGCGCCCGTACAGACGGAGCGGCGAAAATCTCCTCATTCGCGAACGGAAAGTTCGCCCGGTCCGGGACGACCGGAAAAGGACGGGGAGAGTAAAATGAAGTATTTCGATGTTGGTTCGCTCGAGATGGCGGCGCTCGGCGCCCCCAATGCGCGCGGCGATGTGTTTGTTCAGCTCGGTCTGATGTTCTCGACCGGGCGCACGGTGCCGACCGATCGTGTGCAGGCGCACAAATGGTTCAATCTCGCAGCCTTCAAGGGCAATTCCGAAGCCGTTCAGCTCCGAAAGGAACTGGCCGCGGAGATGGACGAATATGCGATCGCCGAAGCGCAGCGCGCCGCCCGGAACTGGCTGAGTCAGCACTGATGGATTGCGGGCCTGCCGGGGCAGGCCTATCTTGAGGTCAGGGGTCGCGGTTCGCCCGTGACCAAGGCTCGTGGCTGGGCGCTCCTTGATGGGCGGTTCGCGGCTTCTCGAAATTGGTTTCGGGAGGACTGGCTCATGACGATCCGCAATCCTGTTGAATGGACCTTTGATATTTTCCGGCCGAGCACGTGGCATCTGGCCGAGTACTGGCGTTCGAGCGCGGAAACCAGTGATCCGGTGCCTGTCGCGCGCAAGATATCGCTGGCAGATGTCGGTGATGCGCTGGCGGACGGCCTTCGCGATTTCGGCGCCTATCGTACGGACGTCCTTTTCATCGGACTCATTTACCCGATAGCCGGGCTGATCCTCGCGCAGCTTGTCGTCGGCAATGACATGCTGCCGCTCATCTTCCCGCTGATATCCGGTTTCGCACTGCTCGGACCTGCCGCAGCCGCCGGCCTGTATGAAATGAGCCGCCGCCGCGAGCAAGGCGAGGACGTCAGCTGGTATGACTCGTTCAAGGTCGTATCTCGCCCGTCCTTCACCGCGATAGCTGGTCTTACCCTGGTGCTCACTGTGGTGTTCGCCCTCTGGATGGCCGCCGCGTGGGTCATTTATGCGCTGACGATCGGTCCTGAAGCCCCGGCCTCTATCGAGCAGTTTGCGAATGACGTCATTTCGACCGGTGAGGGGTGGACAATGATCATCGCTGGATGCGGGGTAGGTTTCCTGTTCGCGCTTTTCGTTTTGATGACGAGCGCCTTCTCCTTTCCCATGCTGATCGACCGCAAAGTGTCGGTCGTCTCCGCTGTCAAGGCCTCCATCAGCGCCGTGCGCGCCAATCCGCTTCCGATGGCGGTCTGGGGCCTGGTCGTGGCCGGCAGCCTGACGCTTGGGGCGATTCCGCTGCTGCTTGGCCTGATCGTCGTGATTCCGGTGCTTGGCCACGCCACCTGGCATCTCTACCGCAAGGCGTTTGCCTGAATTTCGCAGCATCCGGGCACAAGCTTCGGCTTGGAAGCCCGGATGCGTTGACCCACCAAGACCCAGCCTGTACCAAGCCTTCGCTGGAGACGTGGCCGAGAGGCTGAAGGCACTCGTTTGCTAAATGAGCAGACCCTGAAAGGGGTCTCGAGGGTTCGAATCCCTCCGTCTCCGCCATATCTTTTCTTAAGTAGCGACAAATGCTCGCGAATCTAGCTTGCCCTAGCTCGACTTCCCGATCAGCCTCCTTGTTAGCCACCTTATTTTTTTGCCCCCTGGGCGTGCACCGCAGTAGCTCGGCCTGCAGATATCGTCCGTTCGCTGACAGCGGAGCGAATTTTAGCGATCTGCCAAACTAGACAGAACATTCGCGAGCCTTTCCAACACCCCCTTAGGGGCGAGCGCGGCGAGAGATGCACGACATCATCGGCTTTCAACCAAGCGCCCAGTCGGCTGTAAACTTGGTCATTGATTGAAATCAATGATCTCCAACACGGTTAGTGACATCAGGAGACGAAGCGCTCGAAAAGTCTGAAATCAACTCCGCTCTCATCAAAATTCCCACAGCCACGGCTTGAACTGCGTGCTCGTTTTTGGATGATCGTCTTACCGAGCACCGACCGACAGGCGATAAATGATCTCAAAACTCACGTACGCTGAACGAGAGACCGCCTTTGCAATCGCGCTCGCGACCTTGGTTGGCGGCTTAGCTTTGGGCATTGCTGGTCGTAACGACGTTCTGGGGTGGCAGGGCGTTATTGTGGTGGTGTTCGCGATCGCAGTTCTCCGCCCCTTGATGTCGTCGTACTACGAGCCTCCTGTCGCAGAGGATCGCAAGGTCACTTATTACGACGATCCCACGAAGGTCGGAATCGTACTGGCAATGGTCTGGGCGGTGTTCGGCATGTTCATGGGCGTCTGGGTGGCGTCGCAATTGGCTTGGCCGGAACTTGCGTTTGATGGCGCGTGGTCGAGCTTTGGGAGGCTGCGGCCCACGCACACAACCGGCGTAATTTTCGGTTTCGGCGGCAATGCTTTGATCGCGACCTCATTCCATGTTGTGCAACGCACGTCGCGGGCGCGTCTAGCCGGGCAGATCAGTCCCTGGTTCGTCCTTTTCGGCTACAATCTGTTCTGTGTGCTTGCCGTTTCCGGATACCTGATGGGCATTACGCAGTCGAAGGAGTACGCGGAGGCCGAGTGGTACGCTGATCTCTGGCTCGTGATTGTGTGGGTGACATACTTCATCCTCTATATCGGTACGATCGCGCGGCGGAAGGAGCCGCACATATATGTCGCCAACTGGTATTTCATGGCGTTCATCCTGGTGGTTGCCGTCCTGCACATCGTCAACAATCTCGCGCTGCCCATCGCGTGGGGACAGGCAAAAAGCTACACAATCTGGCCGGGCGTGCAGGACGCCATGGTGCAATGGTGGTACGGACACAATGCTGTCGCGTTCTTCCTTACCGCCGGTTTCCTCGGCATGCTCTATTACTACCTTCCGGTCCGGGCTCAGCGGCCTATCTTTTCCTACCGTCTGTCGATCCTGAGCTTCTGGGGCATAACGTTCTTCTATATGTGGGCCGGTTCGCACCACCTCCACTACACGGCTCTTCCGCATTGGGTGCAGACGCTCGGCATGACATTCTCGGTCATGCTGCTCGTGCCGTCCTGGGCCTCGGCCGGAAACGCATTGCTCACGCTCAATGGCGCGTGGCACCGCGTGCGTGACGACGCGACCTTGCGCTTCATGATGGCCGCCGCCGTGTTTTACGGCCTGTCGACTTTTGAAGGTTCGTTCATGGCGATCCGGCCGGTCAATTCGCTCAGCCATTACACGGACTGGACGGTCGGTCACGTACATGCCGGCGCACTGGGCTGGGTGGCGCTGATTACGTTCGGTTCGATTTACACCCTCGTTCCTGCGCTCTGGAAGCGCGAGCGCATGTATTCTGCGACGCTGGTGGAAGTCCACTTCTGGCTCGCGATCGCGGGCACGCTCGTCTATGTCTTCGCGATGTGGAACTCGGGTGTCATTCAGGGGCTAATGTGGCGCACTTACACGGGCGAAGGGACGCTCGCCTACTCGTTCGTTGACTCCCTCGTGGCGATGTATCCGTACTACATCGCGCGGGCATTCGGCGGCCTGCTTTTTTTGGTGGGCGTTCTGGTCGGCTGCTACAATATCTGGATGACGATAGCCTCCGCGCCGCTCGCGGCGTCCGAGAAGACCGACGCGCCTCTCCTGCCCATCGCAGTTCCAGGAGAGTGATCCATGGCTGAACTGCTTCATCGGAAACTCGAACGGTCGGCTGTTGGGTTTGTCATCGCAATCATCGCCGCCGCGAGCGTGGGCGGGATCGTCGAGATCGCGCCCCTGTTCACGATCGACGAGACAGTCGAGAGCGCGCCGGACATGCGTGTTTACACTCCGCTGGAACTCGCCGGACGAAACATCTATGTGCGTGAAGGCTGCTATGCCTGTCATAGTCAGATGATCCGGACGCTCCGCGATGAGGTCGAGCGCTATGGGCCTTACTCGCTCGCCGTCGAATCCCAATACGACCGGCCAATGCTTTGGGGGTCGAAGCGTACGGGACCGGATCTTGCGCGTGTCGGCGGAAAGTATTCGGACTTCTGGCATGTCGCACACCTGATCAATCCGCGCGATGTCGTGCCGGAATCGAACATGCCGGCCTATCGCTGGCTGGCGACTACTATTTTAAGGACCGACGATCTTCCCAAGCATCTCGCCGCACAGCAGGCGCTCGGTGTTCCTTATACTCAGGAAATGATCCAGAACGCCGCACGCGATGCATATGGGCAAGCCACGCCAGGCAGCGACTTCACTGATGGCGTCACCGAGCGTTATGGCGAGGCAACGCAGATTAGCGCATTCGATGGTGTAACGACGCAGGTCACCGAGATGGATGCGCTGGTCGCATATCTTCAGGTTTTGGGGCGGCTGACGGACGCGGCGCACGGCAATGCCGCCGAGGCGACGTCCGCTTCCGCTCCGGCGCCTTGAGAGGGACAGATCGTCATGGATTTCGATCACCAATCCCTCGTTCTCTTCGCCAAGAGTTGGGGCCTTCTCTACCTGATGGGCTTTTTCCTGTGCGTCGTCCTGTACGCATTCTGGCCTTCAAACAGGAAGCGGTTCGACCGGGCAAAAAACAGTATTCTTGATCGGGATGACCGGCCATGACGGAAACGGAACGTGATTCCTTCACCGGACGAGAAACGACGGGCCACGAATGGAACGGCATAAAGGAGCTGGATACGCCGGTTCCTCGCGGTGTTCTGATGTTTCTGATCGTCACCCATCTGTGGTGCGTCGTGTGGTGGTTTTTGGTGCCGTCCTGGCCGCTTGGGACGACCTACACGAAAGGATTCCTGGGCGTGGATCAGCACGAGACGGTGCAGGCCCGTCTCGCCGAGGGGCGTCAGCAGCGGGCCGCATGGTCGACGCGGCTCGAAAGCGAACCTTACGGAGCGATACTTGCCGACGAGGATCTGATGCAGGTGGTGCGCGACACCGGCCGCCAGCTGTTCGGCGACAACTGCGCCGCATGCCACGGTCGTGACGGCAAGGGCGGCGTGAACTATCCCGATCTGACGGACAATGATTGGATTTGGGGTGGAACGCCCGAGCAGATCGAGCAGACCATGCGTGTGGGCATCAACACCGCGCACCCGAAAACCCGCGTCGGCCAGATGCCGTCCTTCGGCCGCGATGCTATGCTCGACGCGGCGCAGGTGCAGAATGTCGCTGCCTATGTCTACTCTTTGAGCAATCCGGATTTCTCGACGCCAAACAATCTGGATCGAGTCAACGCGGGTCGCGACGTCTTTGCCAAGACATGCGTCGCCTGTCACGGCGAAGGGGCCAAGGGCAACCCGGAGCTTGGTGCGCCAAATCTCGCCGACGCCTACTGGATATACGGCGGAACCATGGACACGATCATTGCGTCGGTTCACGGCGGCCGTCAGGGCCACATGCCTACCTGGGACGAACGGCTATCAGCGGCCGAAATTCGCACGCTCGCTATCTACGTGCACGATCTCGGGAGAAGATAGTGATGGCCGCGACGCCCCACGCACGGACGCGGAAAAACTGGCTTCTATGGCTGCTTATGTCAGCGGGCGTTTTTATTTTCGCGGGTGCGAACGCGCATCTGATTTACGTCGCGTTCAAGTCGCAGCCGGATTGCGTCGAGCATCTGAAGCGCGGTGAAGGCGTGGGATATAGCGCGGCGAAATCGGCGTGCTGAAGGAGAGCGATTGATGGGCGAGACCGATAAATCATATTGGCTGCTCAGCGAGACGTCTGGCATCGGCGAGACGCGCGATCCGAGTCTGCAGCGCAATCTGCCGCTGTTCGTCGGCTTCCGCTGGCTCGGCGCCGGCTGGCGCGATTTTTGGAACCGCCCCGCATCAAGCCTTACTTATGGCTTGGGGGTTTTTCTTCTATCCGTCGCGTTTCTATGGACGTTGTTCGGATTCGGTCGCGACTACATCCTGTTTCCATCGCTCGCCGGCTTTTTGATCGTCGCGCCTTTTCTTGCAATCGGGCTATACGAGAAAAGCCGCGCCATCGGCGAGGGCAGGTCCATTGGTCTTGCTGGAATGCTTCATGTGCGTCCGCGCGCCGGACCCCAAGTCTTCTTCACCGGTCTGCTTTTAAGCATGCTCATGCTCATGTGGACCCGCGCCGCCGTTCTGCTTTGGGCGTTGTTCTTCGGTGTGAACGAGTTTCCGGGCATCGATCATGTCGTCGGAATCTTGACCGGGTCGCCGTACGGATGGGCGATGGTGGTCGTCGGTACGGCGATTGGCGGCCTTTTCGCGGCTTTTGCGTTCTCGATTAGTGTTTTCGCTGTTCCGATGCTACTTGACCGCAATGTCGATGCTCTGACGGCGATGGCAACGAGTATGAAGCTCGTGTGGAACAATCTGCCGCCAATGATCGTCTGGGGCGCCATGATATTGTGGCTGTTCGGTCTTTGCATCGCCACCGGCCTCACAGGAATGATCGTCATTTTTCCGCTTCTCGGACATGCAACATGGCATGCGTACAAAACCGTAGCGGGCGCGGAGCATTGAACATTGACCTGCTGCGGACATGAAAAGCGCGAAAACCAGACCCTCGCCCAGCAGGAAATCATTTTGGCCAGCCGTGACCTTGGCGACGGCACGATGCAGACGGGGCTTTCTGTGCCGAAGGCGCATTGTGCCGGGTGCATCCGCGCCATCGAGACCGCGCTGACGGCTCTCGGAGGGGTCGTTTCCGCGCGCGTGAATCTCACGGCGAGAAGGGTGGATGTCATCTGGCGGCACGAGGAGGGGGTTCCGCCGCTGGTCGAAACATTGCGGAAGACCGGGTTCGACGCCAATCTGGTTGAGCCGCATAGCGAAGGCGGCGATCCTGAAATGCGGCGTCTCCTGCGTGCGACGGCGATCGCCGGATTCGCAGCGATGAACATCATGATGCTGTCCGTCGCCATCTGGTCCGGCACGGATCCCGCCACCCGGCATGCGTTTCATCTTGCGTCGGGTGCGCTTGCCCTTCCTGCGCTGATCTATTCCGGCCGCGTCTTCTTTTCCTCAGCATGGAACGCGCTGCGCGCAGGCCGGACAAACATGGACGTTCCGATCAGCGTCGGTGTGCTGCTGGCGTTCTCGCTCAGCGCCTATGATTCTCTGAATGGCGGGCGCCACGCCTATTTCGACGCCGTCACATCTTTGCTCTTCTTTCTTCTCGCCGGCCGCGCTGTCGACTACGCGATGCGCGGCCGTGCACGCGAGGCGGTTCGCTCCCTCGCACGCATGATGCCCCGTGGCGCGACCGTGGTAGCATCCAACGGTAGTCGCGAGTACCGGGATGCGGGATCGATCCGCGTCGGCGAGACCATCTTCGTTGTCGCCGGCGAGCGCGTTCCGATCGACGGAACCGTCGTGTCCGGGAGGGCCGCGCTCGATCTGTCGGTCGTCAGCGGCGAGTCCGCTCCGGTGGCGGCGAATCCCGGCACGCGGGTGGTGTCCGGATCGCTCAGTCTGGACGGGGCGTTGACCATACGCGTCGACCATCCGCAGGGTTCTTCCTTCCTCGCCGACATGATCCGGCTGATGGAAGCGGCGGAAACGAGCCGCGGACACTATCGGCGCATCGCCGACCGCGCGGCGGCGTTGTACTCGCCGGTGATACATCTTGTTGCTCTGGCGACATTCGGCGGGTGGGTCTGGGTTTCGGGAGACTTTCATCACGCGCTTACGGTCGCTATCGCCGTTCTCATCATCACCTGTCCCTGCGCGCTCGGCCTTGCAGTGCCCATGGTTCAGGCCGTTGCCGCGCGGCGGCTGTTTGCCCTCGGTATCACGCTCAAGGACGGCGCAGCGCTCGAAAAGCTCGCGGAGACCGATCATGTCGCGCTGGACAAGACTGGAACCCTAACCTCAGGGCTAACGTCCGTTATCTCGTTTACCGTGCCGGAAAACGAGATCAAGGCCGCTGCGGCGCTCGCGCGATGCTCGCGTCACCCGGCCTCGCGCGCCATCGCCGCGATAGCGTCGCCGAGCGCGGTAAAGGCCGAAGATGTGCGCGAGGAGGCCGGCAGCGGCATAGAAGGCACGGTCGACGGATGTACGTATCGCATCGGGCGAAAATCGTGGGTCGATTCGCGCTTTAATGACGAGGCCGATGTCGGCGAAGTCTGGTTGTCTTCCAAGGGCCGCATCCTCGGCGCGTTCCGTGTCTCCGACGGTCTCCGACCTGGCGCTGTCGCTGCGGTCCAGCGGGTGCGTGACCTCGGACTCGGTGTGGAGATTCTCTCCGGAGATGCGGAGACGGAGGTGCGCAAGATCGCCGGGATTGTCGGCGTGACGGACGCGGCGGGCGGCATGCTCCCGCGCAACAAGGTCGAGCGCCTTGAGGCTCTCCGTGCTGCGGGAAAGCATGTTCTGATGGTCGGTGACGGCCTCAATGACGCGCCCGCGCTCAGTGCCGCGCATGTTTCGATGGCACCGTCTTCAGCGGCTGATGTCGGCCGCAACGCGGCGGACCTCGTTTTTCTTGGTTCGAATCTCGAATGCGTCCCCGAAGCGCTCATCGTTGCCCGCGATGCGCGGCGGCTTGTGACGCAGAACATCGCGCTGTCGATCGGCTACAACGCGATTGCGCTACCTCTGGCGGTGATTGGAGAAGTCACGCCGCTGCTTGCGGCGGTCGCCATGTCGACCTCGTCCATACTGGTTGTCGCCAACGCATTGCGGCTGTCGGCGCCGGTGAAGTATGCGGGTGTTCAGCATGAAGAGCGCGCCATGAGTGTTGTGGAGGCGTCATGAGCCTGCTGTTCTGGATGGTCCCCTTGGCTGTCGCAATGGGGCTTGTCGGCCTGGCTGCGTTTCTGTGGTCGATGAAAAGCGGCCAGCTTGAAGATCTGGATGGAGCGGCGGAACGGGTGCTTCTAAACGGAGTCGATGAAGGGCCCTTGCCTGGCACGCCGAATGTCCCAACTGAGATCGGGAAGGATTGCAATGAGACGCGCTTCGGATCGAAAGTTTGACTGGATCGCCGCGCTGGCGACAGCTTCCGGCGCAGCAGTGATGGTGCCTAGCCTAGCCGCTCTCGCGGTAACAATCCTGTTTGTAGCGCTTGCAGTCTTATAGGTATGCCCGGACGGTTACCGCCTGTTGTCTAGGCCAGTCGCTCCCGATTGCGGATGTCCGCTTTACTCTGATTTGGATCACGACGGCCGAGGCAGGGTAACGTCAGGCCTCGGATGTCTTTTTCAGTACGGGTTTTGATCTGCCGAGAAGGTCGCTTAACGCCGATCGTTCTTACGCTTCCCTTATACCCGCTTTGGCAAGATACGCACGAAATGACGATGCCAAGTGCGCGACAGCTGCTTCCGCGGTGGTGCCGCAGCCTGTTGGAATGAAACGGTCGATAAATTTGGTCTGCCATGCCGCGAACAGCTTTTCTCTCGGCGCTGAAATAAGCCCGGGCGTGGTGAGGAATGGTTCAACAAAGCCAACATGCAAACCGGCCGGCGTCAGAACCCTTTGCCGTTCGACTTCATTCCGTTCGATTTTGAAGGGTGGGCCACCTTGCGGAAGGAAATCATCGAACTCTTTCAGGCCTCCGAAGTCCAGCCATCTTCGAAAGCACGCCCCAAGGGCGAGCATTGCTTCGTCCCGGCTGTCCGCACTGCCGCCGAAGTGCCAGCCGGGTTCATTTATTCGACAGATGGTCCAGGTCCACACGCCGTCCAAATGAATTCCGGGATGTGGCTGAACGCTCCCGAAATTGATCGCGCCGCAGTTGGCCAGCCAATGATTTTCCCGCGATCCCGCGTCCCTGACAAGGCGCAGCGTCATCGGTCGAGCCGCGCCCCGCATTTGCGATTGTACTTGCCTGACGGCCTTCGCCACGGCGGCGTCTGATGGGGGCAATTTCGGGACAGCTCGTAAACCACGGTATCGAGGTCGGCTTTGTGTCCGAACATGGCGGCGAGCCGCGCAAGACGATATGCACCCTTGCGCGGGCACAGCGCGCAGCGGAGCCGAACCAATGGCTGCGGCAGGTCCAAAAGGCGGGGGCACTTGTCCTGTTTCATGTTCCTGATATGTTCCACGTGTAACGAGGTAGCGCAATGGGACCAAAAATCGAGCGGCCACGATTGTAGCAATTCCGAGTTGAGCTGCTGGAAGGCTGGTGGCTGATCTTTTGCGCAAGGGGTGTCGCGTTGGCGCTCGTCATCTTGCAGTTCGTTGATGCTCGGCCGCACCGCTGCTGGCGCGGAAGTCTTAAAACAGCGCCGATCTGGGGAGGATGGGGCTAGATAACAGGGCGCCGTAATGACAGAGGGCTCCTACCTTACAAATCGCTGGCCCACGCGTTAGTTGGCATCGATCCGAGGTAACGGCCCGGTTCAATGCCGACCTGCGGACGAAAGTCTAGGGCATGAGGAATCCAAGGCCGATCAAGACCGGAATGGCAAAAGTGAGCATGATAATAACGCGCTCCGGCAGGGTCATGCCCGGCTCCAAGTAATTACGTTGTCGTTGGAGACCGGGCTTTAGGCCTACAACAGCCGAGCTGCAAACGATCTCTCCCTGCTAGGTAAACGGCTGCAGGACGACCGTGTTCCCGTTAGGCTGCGCGAGATCGCGATCTTCGTTTACCTTTTGGGACGGCTTCGATCTTGCCTCCCGTCAAATCGAGCCCAGCGGGAGGACAATTCGGCAGGGTCGGAGGATCAGGTTCGGTTCTTGCAAGGTCGGAATAAAAGCGAGCCAACCCCTCGAAGAGCATTCGCCCCTTCGGAGTCTCTGCCATGGCCGCTTGTTCCTTACAGCGCTTTGCCTCCGCATATAGTTCTGATTTATTGGACATATCCCACTCCAAACAAGGGCGGGAGACCGTGTCTCTCAGTCGACGGATTGCCTCAACAAACGACCGCCGATAGGCAAGGATAAGATGGCAACGCGCGTCTGCAAAACACAATTGTTAAGTGTCATATGTGCAATCTTTATTCCTACACCAAGGGCCAACAAGCAATCCGAGACCTGTTCGATGGTCTGAAGGATCGAACCGGAAACCTCCCGTCGCAGCCTGGCATCTTCCCCGATTACCCGGCGCCAATTGTCGTCAATGGGGGCGGGGGCCGGGCTCTTATCATGGCGCGATGGGGCATGCCGTCGCCGTCTTCCGCGCTGAGAGGCAAGAAGCGCGATCCTGGCGTGACCAACATACGCAATACTGGATCGGGTTATTGGCAGCGCTGGCTGAAGCCGGAAAACCGTTGTCTGGTGCCGTTCACCAGCTTCTCCGAATTCAACAGAAATGCGGGCGGCGATGTATGGTTTGCCCTCGATGAAAGGCGGCCGCTTGCGTTCTTCGCCGGGATGTGGACAGCGGCATGGACCAGCGTGCGGAAGGTGAAGACCGGCGAAGAGACAGCCGACCTCTACGGCTTCCTAACGACCGAACCGAACGCCGTGGTCGGGCCCATTCATTCGACGGCCATGCCGGTGATCCTGACGAGGGCGGAAGAACGCGAAGTCTGGATGCGGGCACCGTGGGACGAAGCAAAGGCGTTGCAGCGGCCGCTCCCGGACCATCAGCTTGTGATCGTCGCGCGCGGTGTGAAGGAGGACACAGCGGCGTTACCAGCCTAGCCGTTCGTATCCTCGCGCCAGTCACGCCGATCGAAATCAGCAAGGCTCCAGCCACTGGGAAGGAGTAGGGGGTTGGTGGCCCTCGTCGTCCTGCTGCTGTTAGCCTCTGCATGAAGTCGACCAGCGGCCACGACGAGCGCTGGATCATCAGCAGTTGGACCGGTTCGTATCTTGATTCAAGCCGCAAGTGATTTGTTCCATGGAACGAATAGGCCTCGAAAGGACTCGACTCTCGTTCCTTCGGAGTGCCGCGTATGGCGCCCTCGTTGTCCTGGAAATGCTACCTGAAACTCTCGCTCGTCTCGTGCGCCGTCGCGATGGTGCCGGCCAAATCGGGCAACGAGAAAATCCGTTTCAACAACCTCAACCGCGAAACCGGCAACCGGCTGAAGCAGCAATATCTTGACAGCGAGACCGGTGACGTGGTCGAGCGCGACGACATCACCCGCGGCTATCAATACGAGAAGGGGAAATACATCCGGGTCGAGGAGGAGGATCTCGATGCCGTTGCGATCGAGAGCAAGCGCACGATCGACATCGACTTCTCGTCGACCAGGACGCACTCGACCCGCTCTATTTCGACGATATGCACTACCTCATCCCGGACGACGATGTTGCCGTGGAAGCCTACAGCGTCATCCGCGACGCCATGGATCAGGAGAAGTGGCCGGCATCGCGCGGGTGACCATGAACGACCGCGAGCGCTGGATCGCCGTACAGCCGCGCGGGACGGGCTTCCTGCTCACGCGACTCAAATACCCCTATGAGGTCCGGTCTGAGACCATGATCTTCGACCGTATTGACGACGACAAGCCGGACGAAAAATCGGTCGAGGCCACCGAGGAACTGATCAACCAGATGACCGCCAAATTCAAGCCGGTGCAGAGGGCAAATATGAAGCCGCGCTGGAAAAGATTCTTAAGCAGAAGTCGGCCGGCAAAAAGATATAGGAAGTCACGATCGAGGAAGTAGAGGTCAAGAAACCACTGGCGCGCAGAACCTTCTCAACAACCTTCGCGCGGCCCTTGAAGCCGATAAGAACAGCAAGCCCAACACCAAAATGAAAGCCACGAAGAAACGAAAGGCCGCGTAATGCCCCTTTGGCGATTCAGCCCTGTAGCAGATGTCGATAATCCCCGTTGGCTCAACGGCCCCATCTGGAGTTCGCTTGTGGTCAGAGCGGAGACTTCAGGACAGGCGCGACTGATAGCATCGAACTGGGAGGCCGGGCTGCTCGGCCACGAGACAGATGAAGAAGTGGCCGGCAATACGGTGATGTCCTACCAGAGCGCCTTGGCTGATCCGACACTCTACGAGCTCACCGAAACGACCATTGGCGACGACGGGCCTGACGGAGTGATCGAAGTCTCGCAACCGTTGAACGATGTTCCTGCCTGGGACCAAGTTCGCAATGGTGACACCTACCTAGCGGAACGGGGGCCGGCCGGCGAAAACAAAACCCCCAGATCAGTTCAGGAAGCTGGAGAAGCCCCTATGAGCAGCAAACGCGAAACCATCGATACTAGTATGGACAAGCGCTATGTGCGCAGGGACGACGAAGGCAAGTTTAAAGAATCCGACGACGTCGGAAAGTCGCTTTCGCAGGACCAGAAGCGCGACGCGAAGACCAAGGCAAATCCGGGGCAAGGCGATCGCGGCGACAGGTGAAGCTGGCAACCTTCAACGTCAACGGGGTGAACGAAAGCCTGCAGGTGCTGCTTCGCTCGCTGCAAGACGCGGAGCCGGATGTCGTTTGCCTGCAAGAACTCAAATCGCCCGACGAGCGGGAGGGAGATGGAAGGAGGCCGGATACGGCGCGATCTAGCCCGCCCAGAAGAGTTGGAACGGTGATGCCATACCGGCAAAAGCCAAGAACAGCTTGAGACGAGTCGCGGCGTCTCTAGCGATCCGGCAGCCCCACAGCCACTATCTTGAGTCTGCGGCGGGATAATTGTCGGCTGTACGTACCGTCCGAACCGCAACCCCGCACCGGGGCCCAAATTCGAATACAAGCTCCTGTAGTTCAAACGACTACAAAGGGATCGCTGCGGCGCCGGGAGCGCAGCTCCTGCCGCGTCACTCGTGTACGATTCCCACTATATAAGTGGTCGCGTTTGCCCGCTGGTCGGGTTAGGGGTCTCTGGTTTCTGCGCCCCATGCTCCCGCTTTTCCATAGCCGCGTCTTCTTGGGCCGCTATCTCCTCGTAGAACGTGGCTTGCGATTTCAGCATGCGCTTTTCGCCAGCGGATGGACTTTGATCTGCGCTCCTTTCTAAGCGCGCAGCCTCTTCCCGCAGGTCTTTGGTGAGGTCAATGTCGGGCATGGAAGCCTCCAGCCCTTGGGGCGGAAGCGCACGTCTCTCCCAGTCGGCAGCGCCCTAGTCAGTGGCCACCAATGCCCTCAACATAGTGCATTTCGGTTAGAAGTCGAATCCGCGCCCCTTGGGTATCTCTTTCCTTGGGCTTCGGAGCGGACCGGTCATCATCCTTTTGCGGCGTGCCGAGAAACCGCTTTATAGTTTGCTGAAAGAGCTTAGCAGCTTCAGCTAGAATTACGGATGGATTGGCACACGCGATAAAATTTATGCGGCGGTTGGTCGGCACTAATTCGGTGGGGCCGGCTAGAGTAATGACGTCAGAAGGGCAGCGAGGGCAGCGAGGACGACGATGACCCGTGGGTGAGGGGTGCTTCAAAAGGGGAACCTTTTGACGCAGGTGCAATTGAAAAGCGGCAGCACAGCGGCCGGTACTGACGCGCTAACCTTGCTGCAGACACACGCTCGTTCTAGGGTACATCCAGCGGCGGACCAGGGAGATGGTCATGGGACAGAATCGCCGCGCCCTTTCGATCTACGTGGGATCTCTACTGGCACCGCTGATGGTTGGTGTGCCCATTTGCTTGGCCGAAAACACTCGGCCAGAACAATATAACCATCTGGATTGTTGGTACGATGGGGAGAAAGACACGATACGTTGTCCACCGTTAGCAGCGGACGTTCAAACCGGACGTGCAGCCATCGAAGGGGCCGATAATGAGATCAATCGGATTAATATAATCCGACGAAAATCTGCCGTGCGAACAAGTGCAAAGAATCCCAGCTGTCCGCGCTATCGTACGTATGACGCGAAAACGCATACATATCGCGGCTATGACGGGGCGGTTAGAAAGTGCCAGTAACCTTGTGATTTTGGGCGTGCATCCCATGTCAGATGAATGGCGGGGGCATGAACTTAATGCGAGAAAATCTGCTTCATTCTTCTGAACATCAAACGAACTTTGCGGCCGCCCGAGCACGCCACTGTCGGGGCGGCGCGGACGAAGTCCTTTGCGGCGCACGTTTGCGTAGTGGAGGAGCTTGCCGCCAGAAGCCGCTCGCTGGGCATAGCCGCTGCATAAGGCATGCGGGGCCTCACGCCGCCCGGGCCTTCCGAGAACGGCAGCGCGCAGCCTTCCGTACGGGCAAGATCAGCGCGGTTGAATTTGAGCGCGCGGAGGCCCGCCGAGCGGCGAACCGACTGCGCGACCGCTGGAAAAAGAATCCTTGGACGCCCGGACAGACAATCGACCTTGGCGAGCACGAATGGGCGTTCCGGCATGAGAGCGGTATTGCCTCGCGTTCGATGGCTTCCGTCCCGCCCGGTGTGCTGGACTGGCTGCGCTGGAAATACCGCAGGCTTCAACTCGACCGCAGGCGCGATTCAGAGTGGCGCCGCGTTGTGATTTCCGAACTTCCCAACCGGGTTGAAAGGGCCGGTCCGCCAACGGCCGATAATTTCGTAGAGGCCGAAAACGGTGACGGTCCGCCGACTACGGTCTGGCGTGTCGATCCTACCGAAAAAACTTACAGCAAGCGCAGACGGGCGGATAAACAAAAGATGCCAAAGCGCACACGCCGGTTGAAGGCTCTGCCTGTACGCCCCTCTTCCGAGTCGGACACCAGAGAGTTAGCGGAGATTGTCCATCGGCATTCCGCCGCGCTTTCACCACTTTTTGCCAAGTGCGCTAGCGCGGCGGATCAGCTTGTCTTGGCTACAGCGTTCCGCGACCTTGTCGCGCATCCCGGCGACAGCCAGGCACACTGGCGCTGGGCGCAGACGCTGCGGTCGCTGAACCTGCTCTAGGCGTCGTTACGCCGCCTTCGGCGGGTTGTATTCGATCACGCGAGGAATCAACGCAGGGCGTGGCGTGTCCGGCCCAGTTGCGGTCACAAATTTCAACGAAGTGAAACATGCCAATGCCGGTTCGCGCTGGGCGATTTCGCAAAACACCGGATCGCGGAGCATGTGGTGAAGAGCTTCGTCCAACCACCGGGGATCGCCCTTCATTATCGGCGCGATATAGCCGAGCACATCTCCGAGTTCTTCGACCGCCAAGACGACATCGCGGCTTGGGTTCGAAATGCCCGCCAGGAGCTGCCCACCGCCCGGCGCAGCACTATCCAAAATGATCACTGCCTTACGACCAGAAGGGCGAACGATATGTACGGGCTCGCCCGGCAACTGATTGCTTTTCTGGATCGCTTCCGCCAAGAGCGCGGGCAGATCGACATCATCCACAACAGCATATGCGAAACGCCGATCAGGATAGCGATTTAAGAACGGTTTCATCCCGCCGACAACGCGGTCAAAGACGGAGAGGCGGATTGACTTGCCGGCGGTACGCCGACGTCCAGCACGTTTAGGCACGGTAGTCTCCTTACAGTTTGTAGCGCACGTTCCGGATGTTCCTCGTCCTCCGCGCTTTGCCGTCCGGCCTGGCGGCGTCGTTGGTCCGAACACGGGCACTCGTTGATCTTCAGTAGCCACCTCATTGTTGTCTGGAACATCAGGAACATCAGGAACAAGTATGTGGCTCTTTGCGGGTCAGCCGTCGCCACCCAGAACCCGTGCCAAGATACGACGGCATTTGGGCAAAGGCGGAAACCATGTGGCGTTTGCCGGCTTGCCGCCGGTGGGCCGCACCTTGCGCGGGTCGATGCCCGGGAGATGGCGGCGAATGCTGGCCCAGAACTCCTGTGGTCCAGGTACGTACGGCGTGCGGTTATCCTTCGCCCATTGAACGAACGCGGCATACAATTCCCGATTCCAGACCCGCACGCGGCTCTGGTTCCAGTTGGGCTCCGAATTGTCCTTCTGCAGCATCGTGCCCGGTAGTCGGCCCGACTCCATGCAGGCTTCGAGGAAGCGCGCGGGAGCGTCCGCCGTAGCGGCCGCGACGGCAGCCTTGGCGTCGGTGTGGAGCGGGATGCGAGGGTCGAAGCCGGTCAGATCGCGGTCCAGCAGGAGTGCGAGGAAGGCCTCGGCGCCGCCGTTCTGCCATTCATTCCAGAGCGCATCGAAATAAGCCGTATCCTGCCGCCGGGCGCTTGACACCTCAATCACCGTCGAGCGTCGATCCCCGGGTTCGACCGGAACCGCGCTGAGGCTGTTCGAAGTCACGATCATCGCGATGTGATTGCGAACCTGGCGCGGCGTCTGACCTTTGTGCTCGACCGTCATTTCGGGTTCGGTCGTCAAAGCCTTGTACTGACCGCTGCCTCTCGGGTCGCGGCCAAAGAGGGCTTCATCCACCTGGAGAAACAGCACGCCTTCAAGGTGACCGGTGAATTGGCCGAGCAGGTGCACGGTTTGGGTGATGAGTTTCGAGTGCAGCGAGCCGAACAGCTCGCACATGAGCCGGCCAAGCGTGCTCTTGCCGGTTCCCTGTTCGCCGACCAGCACCAGATTGGTGCCGGGCTTCTCCAGCGGGTGCTGAACCTTCCAGGCCAGCCAGTTGAGGACGTATTCGCCGATCCTCGGATCGCCGGACGCGATCACATCCGCAATGAACGACCGGATGCGAACGCAAGATCCCGAACGGTTCGGCTTTACTGCCAAGCCACGAAACAGGTTGAGCGCTTCCGGGGGTTCGCTTCCTTCGGGCCACAGGCCGATCCGACGGTAGCGGGCGGCGCCGCCATGCGCCAACCATGCGCTCCCGACGCCTATCAGCCTGCCGTTCGAGCCTTCGGGCACCTTGCGGAGTCCATCCTGAAAGGTCCGGAACTGCTGGAGCGTCTGCGTGGTGAGAGGTTCGCCTTCTCCGGGGAGCTTGACCACGCCGTTGATGCCTTCGACCAGAGCGTAGCGCTCATTCATCTCCGGCACCCAGCCGGCCGCCAGCCGCGCCTGTGCCGAAAGGGCGTCGATCACATCGTTGTCCGCCTGTGTGAGCGGAACTGCGGAAAAAGCGAGCCGTGCGGCATTGTTCGGGTTGCGTGCCGCCACCTCCCGAAGCAGCGCGCTCCAGCCGGCGTGGTCCGCGTGGAAGCCACGGTACTTGTCGTCGTTATCGGCAGCGTCGAAGTTGATGTTCTGCGCCGACCATTCGCGGTACAGTTCCTCCCCGTCAGCTTCGAACGCGGTGCCACGGCAGGCGCCTTTGATCCGCTGACCCATCGTCATCCACTCATGCCGTCCCACCTCATCGTTTCCGCTGTTCGGGATGGCCATTACGGCTTCGCGCAAAAGTTCAAGGCTCGGAGCCGGGTCTGGCGCCGATGGGGAGGTCGGGCCAACCGGGGCCTTGCGCCGGTTCGATTGGGTGCCCGGCAGTTCCAGGTTCGATGCGATCCCCCGAAAGCAGATCGACGAGGTTGGCGATGCGGTGCCGCTTCGGATTGGCTGCCGGCCCATGCACCGCATAAGTGCTTTCGGGGCGGCGCCCCCGCGCCTGCTTCGATTTGGTAGGAAGATTGACCGTATACGGAAGGCGGATGATGCGCGACGGATTGGCGATGCGATCAATCCCGATCCGGTTCTCGGCGTCATATAGCGCGCCGGTCTGTACGTCGGGATCCGGCTCGACCGAAAACCAGACATGATGCCCATTGCCGGACATGCTCGTCATTACCGGGTCGTGCCCCTGCATCGCGGCGATAGTCCGACGCCAGCCGGCATCTTGCGGCGGAGCTTTTTCATCGTCGAGATCGAGAACGACATAGCGCCGTGCCGCAATATCATCGTCCTTGGCGGGTCTGTCGGTGTCGGCCCACGACGCCGGACGCGGGTTGATGCCGCAATATACGTTCCAGCGTCCGTTATGGCGGCGAATAAAGTCCGCCATCTGCTCTCGCTCGTGGCCGAGCCGCCCATTGTACGACACGGCCGTGCCGCCATGCGGGTTCAACGCGCGGAGTTCGATCACGTCGTCCCGGTGGTACAGCGCTGTCAGAACGTCGAGCGCGGCAATGGTAGAGTCGGGTTCCGGCCAATGCCGGGCGGGTTGATCCCCAGACTGAGACATATTATATTGTCCTTACGTAGGTTGAAGCCCTGCCGATCTCTGGTCGGGATAAAAGCAGGGCGGAAATTGACAACGGCTCGCCCTTCGGCGGGCCGTTGTCGCTTCATGCGATTGCTTGCGCCGAACGCGCCTTTTGCCGGTCAATCCAGTCGAGGACTGCCCTTTCGGACCAGCGCGCGGCGCGCGGGCCAAGCTTGACGGGCGGCGGAAACCGGATCGCGGGGTCCGGAGATTTCACGAATTTATAGATGGTCGTGGTGGCAAGACCGGTCAGGTCGAGCACCGCTGCGCGTTTCAGAAGCCGATCAGGCACGGCGTCGGTCATGTATTGCTCCGTCAGCGAATAGTGACGGACACCGACATAGGACGGCGAAAACATTCTTGCGGGGTACAAAACTCGGGAAAACCGTACCCCTTCGCGATTCTAGCGAGCCAAGGCCTTTCCGTACCCGACCTGATACCGCCTCCTAAGGTGGTCGTCCTCGGTCGGTGTTTCCCATGTAGCAGAGCGACGGCCGGCGTCCTTCGCCTCCTTCCGCTCTTCCGGAGGGACGGCCTTCTGCCACTGCTTCCAGGCGTCAGACTCCATCCCGGAGACTAAATGTTTCCGCATGGCTTCTCGGCTAACCCCTTCGCGCGCCGCCCGATAAATGACGCCCAGCACAAACTGCCTCCGGGCATGGCGTTTGAGGCGACTGTCAATCGCCTGAGACTTCGAACGGAGTAGTCGCGGCGTAGCATCATCTTGCAGCATCGCCAGCAGATCGTCGGCAACCGCGAGCGAGAGCCCGGCCGGCCCTTCCGGCATGAGTGGCTGCGCGGCAAGGATCAGATGCAGCAGGAGCGCCTGCTGCCGCTTTTCCTCCATCACCTCGTCGCTGGCGACGCCCGCTTTATAGCCAAACTGCTCGATGGTGCTGAGCGCCTCGTCGAACAATTGTTGTGCTACGAGCCCCCGAGACGCATTCGCGAAGAACCGCCAGATGCGCTCGGCGGGGGCGGGCTCGCCGTCCAAAATGCCGTCTAGCTCGGCGTGAAGCTGCTCGCGCGTCGGTACATCGCCATCCGCCATGGAGTCACGCAGCCTTGTCGAGATAACTCGCCCAAGCTTCCATAAGCTCCACCCGGATGTCATAGGCATCGCCCCTCCGGTACGCGGCATCCGTCTTGTCGGAGATGGTGTGCGCCAGCGCCGCCTTGATCGCTCCGTAGGGATATCGCGCGACATCCTCGGCCCAGTCCCGGAACGACGACCGGAAACCGTGTACGGTGACGTCTCGGAGCTTCATGCGCCTCAGCACGGCCGTAAGGGACATGTCTGACAAAAGCCTGTCGTTTCTTGCCCCCGGGAATACCAGCACCGTGCCGTTGCCGCCATTCGGGCGCAAGCGCTGCATATCTTCCAGAATTTCGATGCAGCGATCCGTCAGCGGAACACGGTGTTCCACGCTGGCCTTCATTCGAGAAGCCGGCACCGTCCAGCGGCGGGCTTTCAAGTCGATTTCGTCCCACGTCATTCCCCGAACCTCGCCCGAGCGCGCGGCGGTCTGGATCAGTAACTCCAGAGCACGTGCCGCGACCCCGCCCGCCTGTTTTAAGTCTGCGTAGAAACCCGGCAACGCAGCGTGGGGCAAAGCCGCATGGTGCTTACGGGAGGATTTCTTGCGACCCGGAAGGAGCGTGTCGAGGTGGCCGCGCCAGCGGGCCGGGTTTTCTCCGAAGCGAAATCCTGCGGCGCGGGCCGCATCGAGAATGCGCTCGATCCGCCCCTGCGTACGTTTGGCCGTTTCAGGCTTGAGATGCCAGATTGGTTCCAGTGCGGCGAGCACGTCCTGCGTTGTGATGTTGGAGACGGGGAGCGGACGCAGGGGAGCAGCGTATTCCCTCAACGTCATGCGCCACTGCAACCGATGCTTGGCGTTGCGGAACGCGCTTTCGTTTTTCTCCAGCCATTCGTCGGCGAAGTCTCCGAAAGTCTTGGACGCGGGCATCTGCCCCAGCGCCAGTCGCGTTGCCTTCTGATTTTTCGCTTCTTCGACGGGGTCCAGCTTGTGGGCAATAAGGTCTCGGGCCGCCTGCGCTGCATCGCGGGCGTCTTTGAGCGAGACATAACCCTTGTCCGCGCGGCCCAATCCCATCTCCCGGCGCTTACCAGTGACAGGCGACGCGAAACGGAATAGCCACGACTTGGCGCCGCTCTCACCGACCCGAAGAAGAAGCCCGCCACCGTCCATCATGACCCCAGGTTTAACAGCTGTTTCGACCTGTCGAGCGGAGAGACGGTGGATCGCGCGGCTGCGGGGTTTGGGCGAAAGACGGACAAGCATGGGTTCCCCTCGCGTGGGCGGGCAGTCGCCAGCCACCTTATCAACCACCTTATCGTCGCGGACTGCGACGCAGGCTGACGAAAGTCGGCGAACGACAGATCGTCTTATGTATCGAATATTTAGTGTCTTAATGTGCCGAAAGGAATCGTGGCGAACGATGGCGAAGGCACTACGGGCGGGCTCCGTCTCCGCCATTTTCCTCTCCGGTTCCAGTAAGACTCACGGCATGGTGCCACGATCATGCAGGGGATAGCGGCTGCCCAGGCGCCTTTGGTGCCGAACTCCTTTCTGAATGTGAGATCGTCGCTGACGGGCCGGACCTGGCGCGAACGGCTCGACGCGGGCGGTCGGGCGCAGGCGCTGGCCATGACACAACGCCACGGAGTTTCGGATCTGCTGGCCACCGTCCTCGTAGGACGAGGCGTTGCACTCGATGCCGTGCCTGAATATCTCGCGCCTACGATCCGCAGTCTTTTGCCGGAGCCATATCGCCTGACGGATATGGAGGCCGCTGCCGAGCGGATCGCGCGGGCGGTCGAGCGCGGAGAGCGAGTCTCGATATTCGGGGATTACGATGTCGATGGCGCCACATCGTCGGCGGTGCTCGCGAGTCTGTTGAAGGCCGCCGGAACACCGCATCGTATCTACATCCCTGATCGCATTTTCGAAGGCTACGGGCCGAACGAGGATGCGATCCGGGCTTTGGCTGCCGAAGGCACCAGTCTTCTCGTTACGGTCGATTGCGGCACGACGAGCAACGCGACACTGGATGTCGCGCGCGCTCTCGGTATGGACGTCGTCGTTCTCGACCACCATCAGACCGGCGACACGCTGCCCGATGTCACAGCGCTCGTGAACCCGAAGCGTAATGACGATGTTTCGGGACATGACTATCTCGCTGCTGTCGGCGTGGTCTTTCTCGCCGTGGTTGCGGTGAATCGGGTTCTTCGCCAGCGGGGATTCTGGTCCGCCGGGCGTTCCGAGCCTGACCTCCTCGCGCTTTTGGATCTCGTCGCGCTCGGCACCGTTGCGGATGTCGTGCCGCTTGTCGGCATCAACCGTGCTTTCGTTCTGAAGGGCTTGGCTGCTTTCGGCCAGCGACGGCGGCTCGGGCTGCGCGCGCTTGCCGATGCGGCGCGGGTGCGGGGCACGCCGAACCCTTACCATCTCGGCTTTCTGATCGGCCCGCGGATCAATGCTGGCGGGCGCATCGGCCGGGCAGAGCTCGGAGCGCTGCTTCTCACCTGTGACGATGAATCCGAAGCCGAGAAGCTCGCGCTGGAACTTGATCGCCTGAACGTCGAGCGTCAGGAGGTCGAACGGGCTACCCTTGCCGACGCGGAAGCGGCCTTTGCCGACACGGATTCGCCGGTCGTCGTGGCATCGGGGCGGGGCTGGCACCCGGGGGTTATCGGACTGGTCGCGGCCCGGCTCAAGGAGCGCACAGGCAAGCCTTCTTTTGCCGTGGCGCTCGACGACGATGGTGGTGGTACGGGATCGGGTCGTTCCATCCCTGGAGTCGATATCGGCAGTGCCGTGCGGGCCGCCGTGGCTGACGGGCTTTTGGCAAAGGGGGGCGGCCATGCCATGGCCGCCGGCATCACGGTTCCAAAAGGCGGACTGCCGGCCTTCCAGGCTTTTCTGGAAGCCAGGCTGGCGGCGCCTGTCGAGGCCGCCCTTCATGAGGATGTCCTCGCCGTCGACGGAGCCCTTTCGGCCGGAGCGCTAAAACCTGAGCTCTACGCCGACCTGGCCAAAGCGGGTCCGTTCGGGGCGGGCAATCCCGAGCCGATTTTCGTCTTGCCAAACCATGTTCTTCTGAGCGCCGACGAGGTGGGAACCGGCCATTTGCGCTTGCGGGTTCGGGCAGCCGATGGATCGACAGCGGGTGCCATTGCATTTCGTGTGGCAGACCAACAGCTTGGCGTGGTCCTCCGCCGCCTCAGAGGACAGCCGGTTCATCTCGCCGGATGCTTGCAACTTGATGAATGGGGCGGTCGGGCAAACGTCGGATTCCGCTTGATAGATGCAGCTGAAGTCTCGGAAGAGGCATAGTTTCTTCCCGTTTTAGATCAGATTTTTCGTTACAAATTTTAGCGCCCCGTTTGAGAGCGCCTTCACAGGAGGCGGACTAGCTTCAGCCCACAATTCGTTCCGAGGGTTGGGCAACTATGCGTAAACGGGCATTCCTAAGGGAAGAGGCAGGCACATTTGCTCCGCTCTTCGCTCTCAGCCTCGTGCCGATCATTACCATCGCAGGCATGACCATCGATCTCGCGAATCTGACGCGAGCGAAAAACGAATTGCAATTGGCGGTCGACAGCACCGCTCTCGCGATCAATCACAAGCTCCATTTGGCGACGCAGGCCGCCCTGGATAGCAAGGCCCAGATCTTCTTCAGCGGCCATGTGCACAATCTCGAAGAACCCCAGCTTGATCCGGTGGCTTTCGACGTTCAGACAGGAAGCGTCGAAGTTTCCGGTTCCGCGACATATACCCCGCGCATTCTGAACGCGCTCGGCTTCGGCCCGCTCGATTTCAGCGCTCGCGCCAAGACCGTGGTTGGCGATCAGGAAATCGAGCTCGCTCTGGTTCTCGATAATTCCGGATCGATGGATTCATCCGACAAAATCGAAGCGCTTGAAGCGGCTGCGGAAAGTCTCGTCGATACATTATATTCCAACGAGAATGCGCACACGCGCATCCGTGTCGGCGTCGTGCCCTTTGCCGGTTCCGTCAATGTCGGCCCGGGAAACGCGGACGCAACCTGGATGGACACCGATGCCAAATCGTCCATTCACTCGGAAAATTTCGTGACGCCGGCCAACCGGTTCACGCTGTTCTCGGAAATGATCGATACCAGCTGGGCGGGCTGCGTCGAGATGCGTCCCGGCGACTATGCGACCAACGACGCGGAGCCGGATCAGGATATTGGCGATAGCCTTTTTGTGCCGATGTTCGCGCCGGACGAACCCTACAACTTCACCAATAATTACATCGGCGACGACGGCTCCTGCACGAACGAGGAAAAGCAGGAGACGGACAATGCCTCGAAACAAGCTCGGATCTGTAAATACAAAAATCAAAAGCCCGCCGCCAGATCCGTTGTGAGCGGGGAGCAGGTCACCGGTCCGAACTTCTGGTGCACTTCGAAGCCGATCGTGCCGCTCACGAATGACGTCGAAATCCTTGCGGAAGCACTGGATGGCATGGTCGCCAAGGGCCACACCAATATTTATGAGGGCCTGATGTGGGGCTGGCGGGTACTGTCTCCGGGCGCGCCGTTCGAGGAGGGCAAGGACTACAATACGCCCAATCTCCGCAAGTACATCGTTCTGATGACCGATGGCGAGAACACGGCCGTCGGCAAGAGCAACTACAACAAATCGGAATATTCGCCTTTCGGCTATTCCGCGAAGGGGCGTTTGGGGACCACATCAAGTTACTCATCGACCATCGAGAGCAAGATGGACGACAAGCTGAAGGATGCTTGCAAGAACGCAAAGCAGGCAGGGATCACGATCTACACAATTGCTTTCAAGCTGCCGAGCAACGCCACTGCCACGAAGGCGATGCTTGCCAATTGTGCGTCGTCGACAGACAAGGCCTTCACACCCGAGGAAAATAGCGAGCTCGAACCGGTATTTCAGGCCATCGCCAAAGATCTGGGGAAACTCCGCATCTCCGAGTGAAACTGACGCGGAAAGCGGGATTGCCGCATCGGGCTCGGGGTCTTATAAAGCCGCCACTCCGCGCCCTTCGTCTATCGGTTAGGACGTCAGCCTTTCACGCTGAAAAGAGGGGTTCGATTCCCCTAGGGCGCGCCAATTTAATCGTGAAAACATATAGTTAGGTGACGGCCGTGTGCCGTGTGCCGTGGCCGCTGCTGCAGACGCTTTTTCAGTTGCCGGCGAGCGCACGCGAAGCAACGGCGGTCGCCGATGCGCGATTCTCCACTCCCAATTTTGAATAGATCTGCTCAAGATGCTTGTTCACGGTTCGCGGACTCAGAGAGAGGATCGCGGCGATGTCCTTGTTCGATTTGCCCCGGGCGAGCCAGAGCAGGACTTCGGCCTCACGGTTGGTGAGCGAGAGCTTGTCCCGGAGGGCGGCCGGCGCGCTTGTCGCATTGTCTTCCGTCAGCCTCAGCATGAACTGATCAGGCCCTGTGCGCGCCAGGAAGGAGATTTCCAGCTTATTGGGACCAGCTTCCGCGATAATCGGCGCCGGAGCGCCGGCTTTGGCCGCTCGGGCAACCCAGGCGCGAACCGCAAGCGGCAGTATCAGGCGATCCGGCATTCCCGACGTGTGGTGGGCGAGAAGGCGGCGTGCCTGCGGTGTCGCCCAAAGGAGTTCGCCGGATGAGTTGACGGCTAGAAGAAAACGCCCGCTTGCGTCCAGCGCCACACGCGCGCTTTGCGACGCTCTGGCATTGGCGAGATGCACACGGATGCGCGCGACCAGCTCATCGGGAGCAACCGGTTTGGTGACATAATCGACTCCGCCAGCTTCCAGTCCCTTTACAATATGTTCGGTTTCGCTGAGGCCGGTCATGAATACGACCGGCACATGCGCCATGTTGTCGTTACGCTTTAGAATACGTGTCGTTTCGAAACCATCCTTTCCCGGCATCAGAGCATCCATGAGGATAATGTCGGGCGTTATTTCACCAACGAGCTTGAGCGCCGTATCGCCGTCGATGGCGATCAGGACAGTCATCCCCGCTTCTTCGAGAGCCTGCGTCAGCATGCCGAGGTTCTCGACGGAATCTTCGACGATCAGAACAATATCGCGGGGATGCGTTTTTTCAGTCACCCGAGATGGACTCCAGCGTTGCGACAAAGCGTCTGAGGTCGAAATTTCGTACATGGGCGGTAAGATCATCGACAAGGGACTTGCTCTCCGGTGATTCAGCTTCAAGTGCTGCAAGTTTTGCTTCAATTCCACGGATGTAACCGATATCGGCAAGCCTCTTCAGTTCGGTCACATGGCTTGTGGCGACAACATACGTACGTTTTGGAACGGTGATATGTGGCTTGCGGCCGGGATGATCGAAAGTCCATTCCAGCTTCAGAAGCCCTCCCAGCGAGTCGAGCAACTTCTGCAGATCGATCGGCTTCGGAATGAACTCGTCATGGGCGTCCTCGGGTACGCGCTCCTTGGATGCCGTCATGTTGGCCGAAACCATGATGATGCCGGCGCGCGTGTGACCTGCCGCCCTTAAACGCTTTGCCGTCTCGTTCCCGTCCATGCCGGGCATTGCGATGTCCAGCAGGAACAAATCCGGCTCGCATTCCTCGGCCAGTTTGATGCAGGTCGGACCATCGGGAGCCGTCAGCAAGATGAATCCCAACGGGACGAGCGCCTCGCGCATCAGGTCCCGATGCGCCGGGTCGTCGTCGGCGACGAGGATCGTTTGTCTCGGACCGGAATAGCCGCTGATCTTCCGATGCGGACGCGTGTCGAGGTGCGGGTCGGATACCGCTGAAAGCAAGAGACGAACGGTGAACGCGGTGCCTTTGCCAACCGTACTTTTTACCGATATCTCGCCGCCCATGATTTCCGTGAGCAGGCGGGTGATCGTCAAGCCAAGGCCGATGCCCGGCTTGAGTTCGGGATCCAGACCGTGTCCGCGTTCGAAGGGAGCGAACACGCGTTCGATGTCTTCCTCCGGTATGCCCGGACCCGTATCCGCGATCTCGAACTCCGCCACCCCGCTTTTCATTTTCAGCAGGAGGGCGATCTGTCCGGACTCTGTGAACTTGATGGCGTTGGAAAGCAGATTGATGAGAATCTGCCGTAATCGTTTCTCGTCGGAAGAAATGACCGTTGGAATCTGTTCGGGGCGCTTGAACCGGAACTGAAGTCCCTTGGCTGACGCTTGCAGACGAAACATTTCGACGATCTGATCGAGAAACTCTGGAAGGCGCACTTCGTCTCGACTGAGCTGCAGGCGGCCCGACTCGATTCTTGAAATGTCGAGCAATCCATCGATCAGTCCGGACAGATGCTCTGCAGATCGCCGGATTACGCGCACGCCACCGCGTCGATGCGCAGGCATGTGCTCATCGCGCTCCATGAGCTGTGCATAGCCGAGGATGGCGTTGAGCGGGGTTCTCAGCTCGTGGCCGATGCCCATGACATACCGGCTCTTCGCCTGGTTGGCTGCTTCCGCGACGTCACGCGCCTTTTGCAGTTGCGCATCGGTCTCCTCGTGGGCCTCGATCTCGCGTAACAGAAGTTTTGTCTGGCTTGCCGACTCTTCCTCGGCCACGCGGCGGCTCTCATGTGCCAGCACAAACAGCCACGATGCTATTCCGGAGATGATGAGAAGGATGAAGAAGACGACCCAAAGTGTATGGGCGATGATCGTACGCTGGTCGGCGGCGTTGACCGTTGCCTGGAAGTAGACAAGGGAGAGGGCGGCGCCGATGGTGCCCGCGCTGAGCAGGAATACGCCGACGAAGCGTCCGATGCCAGAATTGAGATTGGCCGCAATCGATGCCGGCAACGCCGCCTGCATGACGGCGGATATCTGCTCGTAGAACCGGCCTTCCGGCTTGCAGCCGTCATTGCATCGCGCATCAAGCGTGCAGCACAGCGAACATATAGGGCCCGAATAGACGGGGCAGGAGGCCATGTCCTGCGTTTCGAATGTGTGCTCGCAAACACAACACTTGATTTGCGTCTTGCCGGCCCAATCCTCCTTCGGTTCGCGGGCTAGATAGTAGCGTCCCTTGGTCAGCGCCGCGATTACCGGACTTCCGACAAACGCTGTGCCCAATGCGATAAACGGTGCGAGCGCCTGAGGGATTTCACCGAACGTGCCGCTGAAGGCCATGAGAGCTGTCGTTGATGCGATCAGCATTGCGCCGACGCCCACGGGATTCACATCGTACAGATGAGCCCGTTTGAACTCGATGTGTTTTGGGCTGAGACCGAGCGGCTTGTTCACAACGAGGTCCGCAACCAGCGCGCCAACCCATGCGACCGCGATAACCGAATATAGGCCAAGCGTCTGTTCGAGAGCGCGATAGATGCCGAGCTCCATGAGCAATAGGGCAATCGCGACGTTGAATACGAGCCATACGACCCGGCCGGGATGACTGTGCGTCAAACGCGAGAAGAAGTTCGACCAGGCGATCGAGCCAGCGTAAGCGTTCGTTACATTGATCTTCATTTGCGACAGGACGACAAAAAGTCCCATCAGCCCGAGCGCAACGCCGGGCGAGTTCGTCACGTAATTGAACGCGACCAGATACATCTCCGTTGGCTGGGCCGCCTGATCGAAATCGAATCCATGCGAGACGGCCAATACCGCCAGGAATGATCCAAGCAGCATCTTGAGCATCCCGGGGACCATCCAGCCGGCGCCGCCAGCGATCAGCGCAATCCACCATTTGAAATGATTTCCCTTTCGCTTGCGCGGCATGAAACGCAGTACGTCCACCTGTTCGCCGATTTGCGCCACGAGCGAGAAAACGACACCGGCGGCGGCGCCGAACAGAAGAATGTTGAAATTACCTCCCCGATCGTCGGGGAAGTTGGTCCAGTTCGCCAGGGATTGCGGGTTGGCCCAGAAAATAAAGATGAAGGGAAGTATGTGCAGCACGATCCAGAGCGGCTGGGTCCATGTCTGGAAGCGCGTGATCCAGGTGACGCCGTATGTGACGAGTGGAATCACGGCGAGGGATGAAACGATGTACCCGAGCGCGAGCGGAAGCCCAAAAACCATTTCGAGCGCCAGCGCCATGATTGCCGCTTCGATGGCAAAAAAGATGAAGGTGAAGCTGGCGTAGATCAACGAAGTGATCGTGGAGCCGATATAGCCGAAGCCCGCGCCGCGTGTCAGAAGATCGATATCGACGCCATACTTAGCTGCATAATAGCTGATCGGCAGGCCCGTCAGGAAAATCAGCCCGCCCACGATCAGGATGGCAAGAGCGGCATTGGTAAACCCGTAGTTCAGTGTGATGGCGCCGCCGATTGCTTCCAGCGCGAGGAATGATATGGCTGCAAGGGCGGTATGTCCTACGCGCAGGGGTGACCATTTGCGCGCGCGCTCCGCCGTGAACCGGAGGGCAAAATCCTCAAGCGTTTGATTGGCGACCCATTGATTATATTGGCGCCGCACCCTGACGATGCGCTGACTGCCGGACATTCGGTTCTTTTTGATCCCCTCAGAAAGACTCTGTGCGGGAAAGGTAGCAAGAAACGTTCCGCGCGAGCCTTGGCGCTCGCCTATGGGAGCCTGCGGAGCGCCGTCGGCAACTACCAGAACACTGCCGACCGCAGCCCGCTCTCTTAGGGAGGCGCAGAGAAAGGGTGCAGCCGGGTGCGGCGTCGGGACATACGTTAATTGACGTATACCGGTTGCCTCGGACTCAAACCACGATCCCCGCTCAATGAGGCAAAGCATGCCTCGTCACCGGCAAGGGGGTCAGATATGGCAGACGAAACAGAACGCGGTTTGGAGTCCTCGCTTCGCCGCAAACTTCTCATGGGCATGGCGGCTATCCCGGCCATTGCTCTCATGCCGAAATTCGCGCTGGGCGCGGGTCCGGCGACGGCGGAAGTAAATACAACGGGTCTCGCGGTAACGGATGATGAGGTTACCGTCGGTATCCTTCACTCCATCACCGGCACCATGGCGATCTCGGAGACGGGATCGGTGCAGGCCGAAAAGCTTGCGATCGAGCAGATCAACGCCGCCGGCGGTGTTCTGGGACGCAAGATCAAGTTCATCCAGGAAGACGGCGCATCCGATTGGCCGACCTTCGCCGAGAAGGCGAAGAAGCTGCTGGTCAACGACAAGTGTGCCTCCGTCATGGGCTGCTGGACGTCGGCGTCCCGCAAGGCGGTTCTGCCGGTGTTCGAGCAGTACAACGGCATGCTGTACTATCCGACCTTCTATGAAGGCCTCGAACAGTCGAAGAACGTGATCTACACGGGTCAGGAAGCGACCCAGCAGATCATTGCGGGCCTCGACTGGGTCAACAAGGAGAAGAGCGCCAAGACCTTCTACCTGCTCGGCTCCGATTACATCTGGCCGCGCACGTCGAACAAGATCGCGCGCAAACACATCGAGAACCACCTCGAGGGCGGTGAAGTCGTCGGCGAAGAGTACTTCCCGCTCGGCCACACGCAGTTCAACTCGGTCATCAACAAGATCAAGCTGAAGAAGCCGGATGTGATCTACGCGATCATCGTCGGCGGTTCCAACGTCGCGTTCTACAAGCAGTTGAAAGCCGCGGGCATCGATATGTCCAAGCAGACGCTGCTGACGATCTCGGTGACCGAAGACGAGATCGACGGCATCGGCGGCGATAACATCGCCGGTGCGTATGCCTGCATGAAGTACTTCCAGTCGCTCGACAACGAGAACAACAAGGAGTTCGTGACCGAGTTCAAGAAAATGTGGGGCGAAAAAACCGTTATCGGCGACGTCACGCAGGCGGCTTATCTCGGTCCGTTCCTCTGGAAACTCGCGGTCGAGAAGGCCGGCAGCTTCGATGTCGACAAGGTGGCGGCGGCTTCGCCGGGTATCGAGTTTACGAAGGCTCCGGAAGGCTACGTCAAGATTCACGAGAATCACCATCTCTGGTCGAAGACGCGCGTCGGCCTCGCTCAGGCGGACGGTCAGTACAAGGTCGTCTTCGAGACGGCCGACCTGGTCGAGCCGGATCCGTTCCCGGAAGGCTATCAATAATACGATGTCTGTACCGGGGAGGCCGTGCGGACTTCCCCGGTATCGGTTTGCGAAGAGGGCTTGAAGGCGTGCGGGCGCCAGGAGGCTGAGATGTTTGCCGACTATTCAATGGCCGAGCTGGGCTCCATCTTCGTGATGCAGGGCTTTGCGGGTCTGATCCTGTTTTCGGTTTTTCTTCTGATGGCTCTCGGCCTGGCGATCATTTTCGGCCAGATGGGCGTCATCAACATGGCGCATGGCGAGTTCATGATTCTCGGCGCTTATGTGACCTATTTCACATCGCAGCTTTTCCTGAATTACATACCCTCGTTGTTCAGCATCTACTTTTTCCTCGCGATGATTCTGGCATTCATCGCTTCAGGGGCGCTGGGGATGTTCGTCGAATGGGCGATGATCCGGCATCTTTACAAGCGTCCGCTCGACACGCTGCTCGCGACATGGGGCCTCAGTCTTATCCTCCAGCAGCTTTACCGTTCCTTCTTCGGTGCACGCGAAGTCGGTGTTGAGCTGCCTGAGTGGATGATGGGCTCTATTCCTCTTACCGACACGGTTGAGGTGCAGATCAACGGCCTCTTCGTGATGGGGCTTACGCTTGCGATTACAATCGCGGTCGCTGTTCTCATGTACAAGTCCAGCTGGGGCAAGCAGGTCCGCGCCGTCGTCCAGAATCGTGTGATGGCCGGCGCCGTGGGCATCAACACGGAAAGAGTCGATCGCTACACGTTTGCGCTCGGGTGCGGTATCGCGGGTGTCGCGGGCTCTGCCTTCACCATGATCGGGTCGACCGGCCCCACGGCCGGCCAGCTGTACATCGTCGATACGTTCCTAGTCGTCGTATTCGGCGGCGCCGCGAGTCTGCTCGGCACGATCGCCTCGGCCTTCACAATCTCCCAGGCTCAGTCGACCATGGAGTTCTTCCTCTCCGGTTCTATGGCAAAGGTAATTACACTGCTCGGCGTGGTCGGCATCCTGATGCTGCGCCCGCAGGGCCTGTTCACCCTCAAAGTGCGGCGCTGAGGAGGCGGCCATGATCCTCTCACGCAAAGAACTTCTTGGTCTTACGATCCTCGCGACACTGATCCTCGTGATCCTGCCGTTGTCGCTCGATATCTTCCGTCTCAATCTTGTCGGGAAATATCTCACTTACGCCTTCGTCGCGCTCGGGCTGGTGCTCTGCTGGGGCTATGGCGGCATCCTCAGCCTCGGTCAGGGCATCTTCTTCGGGCTCGGCGGCTACTGCATGGCGATGTTCCTGAAGCTCGAAGCCTCGAGCGTGGAGAACACCAAGATCCAGTCGACGCCCGGTATCCCGGATTTCATGGACTGGAACCAGATTACCGCGCTGCCCTGGTTCTGGGAGCCCTTCAGATCGCTGCCGCTCACGCTGATCCTTGTAATCCTCGTGCCCGTTGCGCTGGCATTCATCCTCGGTTTCGCGATGTTTACCCGGCGCGTGGGCGGCACTTACTTCGCGATTATCACACAAGCGGTCGCCGCCATCCTGACGATCCTGATCGTTGGACAGCAGGGTTATACCGGCGGTATCAACGGCATCACCGATCTGCGGACGCTTCTTGGCTGGGACATTCGTACCGACAACGCAAAGCTGATCCTTTACTTCGTCAATGGCCTGCTGCTGATCGGCTGTCTGCTGCTGGCGTTCTTCGTGAAGCATTCGAAGTTCGGTCGCATCCTGGTAGCGATGCGTGACAAGGAAGATCGAGTCCGGTTCTCGGGGTACAACGTTTCGAACTTCAAGATTTTCGTCTTCTGCCTGGCTGCGGCAATATCGGGCATTGGCGGTGCGATGTTCGCGCTGCAGGTCGGCTTCATGTCGCCGAGCTTCGTCGGTATCGTGCCGTCGATCGAAATGGTGATTTACACTGCGGTCGGCGGCCGTCTGTCGATCCTGGGTGCGGTCTACGGAACGCTGCTCGTCAACTGGGCCAAGACGTCGTTCTCCGAGACATTCCCCGAACTCTGGCTCCTCGGCCTCGGCGGTCTGTTCATCGCAGTGGTTCTGGCTTTCCCAAATGGTCTGGCCGGTATTTACGGAAGCTATATCGAGCCGGCGATCAAACGGTTTCTCAGAAAGAAGTCGGACCTTATGCCCAGCGGAACACTGCCCCAGGGCAGCCCGGCAGAGTGAGGAGATAGAATCATGAACCCTCCAGTCACAAACGCGGGCATCATATCGGATCAGATGGCGCCAGACTTCCTTCTCACGGTCGAGGGGCTGACCGTCTCCTTCGATGGCTTCAAGGCGGTGAACGATCTGTCGCTTTATGTCGACGAGCGTGAAATTCGTGTCATCGTTGGTCCCAACGGAGCCGGCAAGACCACAGTCCTCGATCTTATCTGCGGGAAGACGAGGGCAACGTCCGGCTCCATCAAGTTCCGTGGTCAGGAACTGACAAGAATGAACGAGTCCAAGATCGTTCAGGCCGGAATCGGCAGGAAGTTTCAGACGCCGTCGATCTACGATGACCTTACAGTCTTCGAGAATCTCGAAATCTCATATCCCAAGGGACGCTCGGTTTTCGGCGCTCTTGCCTTCAAGCGCGATGCGGTCGTTCGGGACCGCGTGTTCGAGGTGGCGGAAATGATCTTTCTGAAAGATCGCCTCAACGAGCGTGCCGAGTTTCTGTCGCACGGCCAGAAGCAATGGCTCGAGATCGGCATGCTGCTGATCCAGGATCCGGATCTTCTGATGCTCGACGAACCTGTCGCCGGCATGAGCGTGTCGGAGCGCAAGAAGACCGCGGAACTCCTGAACAAGATCATCGCCAATCGTTCGATCATCGTCATCGAGCACGACATGAAGTTCGTCGAGGACATAGCGCATCGCGTGACCGTGCTCCACCAGGGCAAGGTTCTGTCCGAAGGGTCGATGGACCATGTGAAGCACGACCCCAAGGTCGTCGAAGTCTATCTCGGTCATTGAGGGGACGCGGCATGCTTGATGTATCCAAACTTCACGTCGCATACGGTCAAAGCGAAGTCCTCCACGGAGTTTCCTTCGACGTAAAGCCGAACGAGATCGTTGCCATCATGGGCCGTAACGGCATGGGCAAGACGACTCTCATGAAATCGCTGATGGGCATCGTGCCGACAAAGAGTGGCTCTGTGAAAATCGGCGATACCGACATCACCAATTTGAAAAGCTATGAGCGTGTCGCCGACGGCGTTGCATATGTACCGCAAGGCCGGATGGTGTTCTCCACGATGACTGTCAAGGAGAACATCGAAACCGGTCTCACCGTCACGGGGGAAGGTCAGGTTCCCGGTGATATCTACGAGCTGTTTCCTGTTCTTCTCGAGATGAAAGGCCGCCGTGCAGGCAACTTGTCCGGTGGTCAGCAGCAACAGCTCGCTATTGCCCGGGCCCTCGCGTCGAAGCCCAAGGTCCTGCTGCTGGACGAGCCGACCGAAGGCATCCAGCCGTCGATCATCAAGGAAATGGGCCGCACGTTGAAGCGCATCCGCGACGAGAAAGGGCTCTCGATCGTCGTCTCCGAGCAGGTTCTGAGCTTTGCGCTGGATATCGCCGATCGCGTTCTGGTCATCGAGAACGGAAATATCGTGCGTGAAGATATCCGCTCGAAAATCGATGAAAAGAAGGTCGCCGCGTATCTGTCCGTCTAGGGATGAAATGTACGTGCAGTTCGGGAATTAACGAAAGGGTTCAAGGGGACACATCATGGCCGACACGCTTATCAAGGTCGATCTCAACGGCTCCGCGTATGACAACGACAAGATTCACAATCGCTGGCATCCCGATATCCCGATCGTGGAATGGGTTTCGCCTGGCGACGATTTCATCATCGAGACGGTCGACTGGACCGGCGGCCAGATCAAGAACAACGACGATGCGTCCGACGTCCGGGATGTCGACCTCTCGCAGGTTCATTTTCTCTCCGGTCCGGTTGGCGTCAAAGGTGCAGAGCCGGGCGACCTTCTTGTGGTCGACTTTCTGGATGTCGGCGCGTTCCCCGACAGTCTCTGGGGCTTCAATGGCTTCTTCTCGAAGAAGAACGGTGGCGGCTTCCTGACCGAGCATTTTCCGGAAGCGCAGAAGTCGATCTGGGACATCAAGGGCATGTTCACGGAATCCCGACACGTTCCCGGCGTCAGCTGGGCAGGTCTGATTCATCCCGGCCTGATCGGCTGTTTGCCGGACCACAAGATGCTCGCCGAGTGGAACGCTCGCGAGAAGGCGCTGTTCGACACCGATCCCGAACGCACTCCGCCGCTGGCCGCATTGCCTTATGCTGAAACGGCGCATATGGGCCGGATGAAGGGTGATGACGCCAAGAAGGCCGCGGGCGAAGGCGCACGCACGGTCCCGCCGCGCGAGCATGGCGGCAACTGCGACATCAAGGATCTGTCGCGAGGCTCACGCTGCTATTTTCCGGTTTATGTCGATGGCGGCGGCCTTTCCATGGGCGACCTCCATTTCAGCCAGGGCGATGGCGAAATCACCTTCTGCGGTGCCATCGAGATGGCCGGTTGGCTGCATTTGCGCGTCAACCTGATCAAGGGTGGCATGGCGAAGTACGGGATCAAGAACCCGATCTTCAAGCCGTCGCCGATCGTCCCGACCTACAACGACTACCTCATCTTCGAGGGCATCTCGGTCGATGAAGCCGGCAAGCAGCACTATCTCGATGTCCATATCGCTTACCGCCAGGCCTGTCTGAACGCGATCGAGTATCTGAAGAAATTCGGCTTCTCGGGCGCGCAGGCCTACGCCATTCTCGGCACGGCGCCGGTGCAGGGACACATCTCCGGCGTGGTCGATATTCCGAACGCCTGCGCCACGCTGTGGCTGCCGACGGAAATCTTCCACTTCGACATCAACCCAGGAGCGGATGGCCCGAAGAAGTTCCTCGACGGCAAGATCGACGTGCCGCTGGCGAAGGACCTCTGAGATGCCGGTCTATGAGTACGCGTGCGCGGAGTGCGGCCCGTTCGCTGCGCTCCGTCCGATGGCCGAATACGCTGATCCGCAGTCCTGCCCGGACTGCGGATCGGAATCGCCCCGGGTCATGCTGACGGCGCCTATGCTGGCCGGCATGGACGCCGGGCGACGTACGGCTTTCGCCACCAACGAACGCAGCGCGAATGAACCCAAGAGCACCAAGAAGCACGGGGCGGGGTGCGGCTGCTGCTCCGGCGGCGGGAAAAAGGGGCGTCTGACCATGTACGGCAAGGACGGCTCGAAGAGCTTCCCCACCAGCCGCCCCTGGATGATTTCGCATTAACGGAGGTATGCATGAGTCTTTCGCATTGGGCGGTCGTTGCCCTGGTTGCCGTCCTCCTGTTCGGCCGAGGCAAAATCTCCGGCGTCATGGGAGACCTGGCGGACGGTATAAAGAGCTTCAAGCGCGGAATGCGGGAGGACCCCGGCGCCGTTAGGGACGAGAGCGTTTAGGATTCGTCCCCTTAACCCCCAGTGTGGTAGGGAGCCCCGAAGCTGGGGTGCTGGGGGTCATGCCGGAGGCCGGAGATATTGCTGCGTCAATGCCGTCGGGCAGGGGCGTTGTATTGCTGGGGGGCACCCATAGCAGTCTCGCGATTGCCCGCAGCCTGAAGCGTACGGGCGTGCCGGTATGGTTTGTGACCGACGCAAGCCCGCTGACGGGCTATTCTCGCTATGTCCGCTCCGCGTGGCGCTGGACCGGGGCCAACGACGAAACAGCGGTCGAGGTTTTGCTCGATCTCGCGCGAAGCTGCGGACTTGAACGCCCGGTTCTTGTCGCAGCCGGCGATGCCGAGGTCCGTTTCGCGGCCCAGCATTTCGACCGGCTCAACACGGCTTTCCGGATGACGCTGCAGCCCTGGGAAGCGCTGCAATGGTCGGCAGACAAAACGCTGGCATATCGACGGGCGACTGAACTGGGTCTGCACATTCCGCATGACTATGCCGTGCGTTCGGCGACGGGGCTGGACGCACTCGACCTGAACTTTCCAGTCGTGCTGAAGCCGAGCATGCGCATCGTCGAAAATGCATTTACACGCGACAAGGCTTGGCGCGCGGACGACCATGCAAGTTTCAAACACCTGTTCGAGCGGGCGGCGGCCCTTGTCGGCGAAAAGAACATAGTGGTGCAGGAACTGGTGCCCGGCGGAAGCGAAACGCAGTTGTCCTATGCCGGGCTTTGGAACGACGGGAAACCCGTGAGCTGGTTTACCTCACAACGGACGCGGCAATTCCCGCTTGAGTTCAGCCATACGAGCACGTTTGTCGAGACACTGGATGCGCCGGACGTTGTCGAGGCCGCGCATACGTTTCTGACGTCGACCGGACATCATGGTTTGGTCGAGGTGGAGTTCAAGCGCGACAGCCGCGATGGAAAGCTGAAACTCCTCGACGTCAATCCGAGGCCATGGTCGTGGTTTTCCTTGTCGGATGCCGCGGGGCTCCGGCTTGCCGAGATGCTGGTTTCCGTTGCATACGGCGACGCACTTCCTCCGGCAGGAAAGGCTCCATCCGGCGTGGCGTGGATGTATGCACCGCGTGATGCCGTCGCCTCGATACAGATGATGCTGAAAGGCATGCTGTCGCCGTTCGCGTATCTGGCATCATTCGCGAAGGTACGGGCCTGGGGCATATTCGACCCCAGAGATCCGCTGCCGGCACTGCTGGATATCCCGATCGGCCTGACCCGCAAGATCAAGAGAATGCTCGCGGGCCGCTAGTTACGCCGCGGGTGCGGGTTCCTTGATGCGGGGAGCCAGCGTCACGAACCGCTCGTCCTGCGGCTCGGCCTTGCAGGCACCGGTTTCCGCGATTTCGTCGATCACCTGAGCAATCAGCCGCAGACCCATCGGGCCGAGTTCGCGGCGCCAGAGGCTCGCGGCGTCCTCGCCAGGGAGAACGAAGCACCAGTCCTGCGCGGCGATGCCACCGGCGTCCATCTCGTCGGTGAGATGATAGACGCTGCCGCCTGCGATGGGGTCGCCGGCCTTGGCGGTCCATTCCACAGCGGCGATGCCGCGCCAGCGCGGCAACAGGGACGGGTGATAGCCGAGAGAGGCGATCTTCGCCTTGTCGAGCGGGATGAAGGCGTGGGAGTGCGCGCCTAGGACGACGTCGAACTCGCCCGGCAGGTCGTCATGGGTGACCTTGCGGCGGCCGGTATGAAGAACGGGCGTATAGCCGAGCTCGACGGCGGTCTGTGCGAGACGGTCCTCGGCGTCCGGAGCGACGACGTGAAGGTCATGGCCCTTCGCGTGGAGGATCTTCAGGATCTCTCCGCCGAACCAGCGGGAGCCGATAATCGCTATTCTCATAAAATCTCCGGACCTGGGCAGAATGGGTCAGCCGCGCTTGTCGGCCTGCCAGCGGCCCGAGCAGCCGCCTTGCGGCGCTTCCCATTTGCCTGAACCATACTTCCCGTTCAACCTTCCGGTGCCAACCGCGCCGGCATTGCCCTGGGTGACGCTGACGACCACCGCCCCGGAGGGCTGGACCTGGCCGGAGACGTTGAAGTTCTTCTTGCCGCCATAGAGCACATTGCCGTTCTGGATCAGCAGGGGATACCGATAGGCGCGGTCGCAATTGCCCTGTTCGGTGACAATCAGCACGCTCCATTTGCCGTCGAATGTCGACTGCGCCAAAGCGGCGGTTTCGGTCTGCGCGAAGACAGTGGAAGACGCAAGCGCGCAAAAACCGAGCGCGACGGCAAAGAGGCTTTTCATGGAGTGATTCCCGCACGTCAATGTGCTTCGAGATACATCCCGATTGTGACGAAATGACAAGTCCCGGACATGGCGAAATAGCGGGCCGTTCATGCGCGCTCCCATCCGTTCGGCGCGAGGCGTTCCTGAGGCCGGAAGCGGGCCTTGTATTCCATCTTCCGGGAACCCGCGATCCAGTAGCCAAGATAGAGATAGGGCAGGCCCATCGCCCTGGCCCTCAACACATGGTCAAGGATGATGAAGGTCCCGAGGCTGCGGGGCGTCTGGTCCGGTTCGTAGAACGAATAGACCATGCTGAGGCCGTCGGTCAGGATGTCGGTGAGGGCCAGCCCGAGCAGGGGCCCGGTACCGCGGCCGTTGATGGCGGTGTCCGGGCCGCGCCGACGGTATTCGACAACGCGCGTCTTTACATGGCTGTCCTCGATCATCATGGCGTAGTCGAGTACGCTCATCGACGCCATGCCGCCCTCGGCATGGCGGGCATCGAGATAGCGCCGGAACAGCGCATATTGGTCGGAGGAGGGGACGGCCGCGCGCATGTCGCCGACAAGATCGGAATTCTGATCGCGGATGCGGCGGAAGCCCTTCGACCAGTCGAACTCGTTGACGAGCACGCGAACCGAGACGCAGGCCTGGCAGCCCTCGCAGGCCGGACGGTAGGCGATGGTCTGGCTGCGGCGGAAACCGCCATGACTGAGGAGGTCGTTCAGGCCGATGGCGCGGTCGCCGACGAGATGCGTAAATACCTTACGTTCCGTCTGCCCCGCAATATAGGGGCACGGCGAAGGCGCCGTCAGGTAGAATTGTGGCGTATCGCGCGGATGTTCTGTCACGACGCTAGATTACAGCTCCAATACTGACGGAAGGGTAGCATCGGAATATTGATTGCCCAATCGTCCGGTCACTCATTCTCAACCGTGGCGCCGATCAGCATGTCGTGAAGCAGGCGCTTGCGGGAATTGAAGAAGGTGACGAGCAGGATCAGGCCGCCGGTGAAGCTGACCGTCACATAGAACAGGATGACGTGGAACGCGCCCTGCAGGAAACCGGGCTTCTCCCCCGTGTCGAGCCGGAAGACGAGGCCTGCGGTCCGCATGCCGGGCGTGGCGGCGCGGCTGCCGATGGACAACCCCGAATAGAAGATGGCGACGGCGGGAATGATGCCGCCATAGAGCGCCCAGCCGAGGCCGAGCGTGATGATGCCGAGGAAGAACACCACGATGCCGACGCCGAAGCTGATGAGCAGCACCAGAGTGAAATCGATCAGGAAAGCGATGATGCGCTTGCGGCGCACACCGTCCAGCCGAGACATGTCATAGCCCGCAGCGCCCGTGTAACTCATCGCGATTCCTCCGATCCAGCAGGAAATGTGGGCCGGTGGAGGGGGGTACGCAAGATGGTAGTTCTGGGAACGTCTCCTCTAGGCATGCGTGCACGACGTTGTTCTCCGGTTTGGGAGGGATGCGATGCGCGGGGCTCTGCGCCCCGGCGGGTCCTCGTCCTCTCGTCACCCTCCGAAATGGAGGGGCGCGCGGGACGCCGGGAGATTGGCCGCTCCCTCGGCGATGTGGTCAGAGAGTGAAAGACCACATCAATTGGGTACTCACCTCGGGG
>LNFM01001929.1_pt1 | contig 45265 bp, 32 predicted proteins | sample 596031 | NCBI WGS metagenome assembly LNFM01 (sample SAMN04254537, study PRJNA301005) | activated carbon metagenome | isolation source: dual media filters at the Ann Arbor, Michigan drinking water treatment plant | place: USA: Ann Arbor
ACTGGTGCAGCAATTGGTGCATTAGTATTCATATCTACTTTAGTGATTCTGAATCTATATCCTTGAGCAAAATTAGTCCAGTTTGCTGTAACAGTTGAGAACCAACCTGCAAGAGTTGTACCGCATGTTCCTGCTGGTAATGAACCTACAATTGGCGTACAAGCATTGTCAATAATACCATTACAATCATTATCGATTCCATCGTAACAAACATCAACTGCTCCTGGATTGATAGCCGCATTAGCATCGTTACAATCTGTTCCTAAAGTTACATAACCTGGGAAAGGAACACAAGATTGAAAAGTTGGAGCTAATGGATCGCCATAACCATCACCATCATTATCAACATAATAAGTTAAATTTGGCAACAAAGTTATTACAGCAGAACCACTATTTCCAGTTCCTGTTAACGCTAAGCTATCTGTAACTGACACTATAGTATAAGTTGAAGTAATTAATGGTGAAACAATAATATTTGTTCCACTGATATAGTTACTTTCGGTAAATACAGTAGTTCCATCAGTATATTCAATAGTAAATGGACTTGTTCCTCCTGTTAAGGTTACCGAAATAGCAGCGCTATCACCTTCACAAATAGAAGTAGTTCCAGATATAACTGATGCAGTTGGACCAGTTAACTCTGCAGTAGTTCCATACAAAATAACATTATTTTGATTTGAATTCGTATCGAATCCTCCTGTACCTCCAGTAGCTGTTGCTCCAAATCCATAAAGTCTGAATGTTGTTGTTGAAGACACATTTGTTAAACTTGTAATAGGGATAGTTTTTATAGCTGTTGCACTAGCAGTCATGTTAATAAGAGTTCCAATATCATTTGTAAATCCATCAGCAGAAGATCTAAGAGCTACTGATCTTGGACCAGTTCCAGAAAAATCCCAAATAAAAGAGAAAGATGTTGGTGTGAAAGTATATCCTGAGTTAGGCGTAACTACAAATTGAATATAATCGTTTCCAGCAACAGCTTCAGAAAGTGTATTTCCTCCAGCAGTATTACCTGTATTAAACCAACCGGTACCTCCAAAACGATTTGCATTACCTGTTACAGCAATAGTTCCTTGTGTAAGATTTGCAGAAGTTACATTAGGATTATTGTATGTACTTGGCTCAGTTGTTTCATTTCCAGTATTACCAAAGGTATTCCATTGTAAGATTGCAGGTGGAGTAATGTTTGCAATAAGACCTGTTGGCTGAGTTAATGAGTAATTTCCTGCACTTGCTCCACCTAATGTTGAAGTTGAAGTTACAGCAACTCCATTAGCTACAGCAGAAGAAGCGAAAGTTCCTGTTCCGATTAATGTAACAACATCACCAGAAATAATTCCAGTTAAAGTACCTGTTATTGTAGCATTAGTATTTCCGTCAAAAGGTTTGTTCTGAGCAATTGCTCCAGTTACTGTTAGTGCTCTAGGAGTAATGTCAGCAAACAATCCTGATGGAAGTGTTAGTGTGTATTTTGCAATATCTGCACCGCTTAAAGTTTGCGTAGATGAAACTACAATACCGTTTGCTACATCAACTGAAGCAAAAGTACCAGTATTAGAAACGGTAACATCATCAGTACCTACAACACCCACTAAAGTGTAACCTGAAATTATTGCATTATTTAATTTATTATAAATTTTGTTATTAGCCACAGCACCTGAAATAGTCAGCTCTTTAGCTAAAATTGTATAATTTAAAGTTGCTATACCTGTTCCTCCACCATTTGTAGCAGAAATAGTAACTGTATACAATCCAGGTAATCCTGTTGGTGTTCCAGTAATTTCACCATTAGAAGTATTTACAGATAATCCTGCAGGTAAACCAGTAGCATTAAAACTTGATGGCGACTCTGAAGCAGTTATTGTGTATGTTGCAGCCGAAACACCATATGTAGCAGATGCTGTTAAAACACTAGAGATTACTGGTGAAGGCTCACTTGTAATATCAGCTACTAAAGAAGGCTGAGTAAGGTAATAATTAGCAGAACCTGCTCCACTGATTGAGTATCCAGTTACTGAAACAGCAACTGCATTTGCAACAGCAGAACTTGCGAAAGTTCCAACTGGTGTTCCATCTAAAGAAACCACATCGCTATTGATTACACCAACTAAAGAACCTGTTCCTGATAAAGTTGCAGATGTATTTCCATCAAAAACTTTATTATTAGCAGTTAATCCAGACACTGTTAATTCCTTAGTAGAAACCGTACTTGAAACAGTTGCTACATTTACAGAAGTGGCATTAGAACTAGACAATACAATATCTCCAGAATAAGGAGAATTAATAACAGATGCTGTAGCACTTAAACGCATATAAACTGGTGTCGAAGAAATAGTTCCAGCCGCACCTACAGTAACTGAAGAAGCAAAACCAGAACCTGATGATAAGGAAACTTCATATCCAGAAGGAGGTGTTACTAAAATTCCAGCTTGCATGAAAGTTCCAGAAACAGAGAAAGAAGTTTCTGAAGATGGTGTTCCGTAAACAGTTGATAGTGCAGATAAAGTTCCTGAAGCAGCAATAGCTGGTGGTGGAGCTAGCTCTGTATAACCATTTAAAACAACATTATTTTGAGAAGAAGCACAGTCAAATCCAGCTGTACCTCCTGTACCATTATATGCATAAAGTCTGAAAGTTGTTGCACTAGACAACGCTGTTAAACCAGAAATCGTTATTGTTCTGAATAAAGTTGTACTAGATGTTAATCCATTAATCACACCTAAATCTGAGGTATAATTATCAGCTGATGATCTCAAAGCTACACTCGTTGGACCAGTTCCAGATCTATCCCAAATAAAAACAAATGAAGTAGGTGTAAATAAATAACCTACTGCTGGTGTAGCTGTAAATTGGATATATTGATTAGTTGCTACAGAAGTTTGAGAACCCCAAGTACCTCCAAAACGGTTTCCATTTCCTGCAGGTGTTACAGTACTTCCTGTAAAATTTAAACTAGAAGATAACATATTAGCATCATTAGTAGCACTTGGCTCTATTGTTTCAGTTCCTGCATTTCCAAAAGTATTCCATTGTAATAAAGGAACTGATGGCACAGTAATATTTGCAGTCAAACCAGTTGGCTGAGTCAAAGAATAGTTTCCAGAATTTGCACCTCCAATTGTAGAAGTTGATGTAACAGCAATTCCAGTTCCAATTGCTGAACTAGCAAATGTACCTGATAAAGTTAAAGTTACTGCATCTGGAGCAATCACTCCATTTAATGTACCTGTTATGGTAGCTGTTGTATTTCCGTCAAAACCTTTGTTTTGAGCAGCTGCACCAGAAATAGTTACTTCTTTAGCTGTAATATCTGCTGCTAATCCAGTAGGTAAAGTCAAACTATACTTTCCAGCATCCAAACCACTTAATGTTTGAGTTGAAGTAACTGAGACACCATTTGAAACATTAATAGTTGCAAATGTTCCAGTATTAGAAACAGATACATTATCACTTCCAAAAACACCTACTAAAGTAGATCCTGAAATTGTAGCAACATTAGTTCTATCATAAATTTTATTATCAGCAATAGCTCCAGAAATTGTCAATTCTTTGGCTATAATTGTATAAACTAATGTTTGACTATCACCTATACCAGCACCATTAGATGCTGAAATCAAAACATTATAAGCACCAGGAGTAGCTGTTGGTGTTCCTGAAATTTCACCATTTGTAGTATTTAAAGTCAATCCACTTGGCAAACCAGAAGCACTATAGCTTGTTGGAGATTCAGAAGCAGTAATTGTATAAATCGAAGCAACAGTTCCATATGCTGAACTAAAAGTTAGTCCACTAGTAATTGAAGGTGTTGGAGAAGAGGTAATTGAGATAGTTCCATCTGCAGCTAAAAAATTATAATTTGTAGCTGTTAACAATGATACATCTGGAGTAATAGTAACACCAGAAGTAGCTGCTGGAGTAGTATCAGTATAAGAAGTTGTATAAGATACAGAACCACCAATTACAGACACATTTTCACTATTAACAAATCCTGAAGATGTATAAGAACCTAAACCAATAACCGTTGCAACAGGTGTTCCGAAAGCAACATTTTGATTATTTGCTGTTATAGTAATTGTAGCTGGAAAAACAATATTTCCAGTTGATGTTGTTGTAATATTTACTGGAGATGCTCCAGTGCTTGAAAGAACAATATTTTGAGAATTATAAGAACCAGGAACAGGAGCGTCAGCTTTTAATCTAATTCTTAAAGTACCACTTGCACTTCCAGAAGTTTGTGTAAATGATGTTGTTGCACCATAAGTAATTCCGTCATTAGACACTTCAAAACCAGTTGGAGCTGTTGCTACTAAATTAGCAGATAAATCAGCTCCTGAAACTGCAAAAGATTGAACTGTGGAAGCTGTTCCATATGTTGTTGTAAAAGCAGTTGCAGTGGCAGCACCTGAAATAATAGGTGTAGTAGTTGCTACTAGAGTTCCATTAAAAATTAAATTACCTTGAAGACCTCCAGTACCAGCGTTAGTCTCTGCACCATAAGCATAAAATCTGAAAGTAATCGTTGAAATACCAGTATTTGAAACACTCACTACATTTCCTGTGTAACCACTATTCGCGTCTGGCGATTCTAATACATTAGTTACGTTTGTTAAACCAGCACCAGTTGTTGTTACAGGTATTAACGAAGCATAAGTATCTAAACTTGTTCTCCATTGAAACCTTCTTGGACCTGCGGCACTTCTACCAACACCAAATTGTAAGGATGGATTAGAAATTGTATATCCTGAATTAGCTGTAATAGTGAATTCATAATATTTACCTAAATCAACATTACCACCTATTGCACCAAGATCAATTGATCCTGTTGGCCAATTTGTTGCTCTCGAATTTCCACTACTACTTGATGTGGATACTGAAACTTTAACCAAAGGATTAACTGTTAAGTTAGTAATAGCAGTCCCATTATATGGCAAACTACTAACATTTCCTACAGTACCTGCAAAACTATATGTTCCACTAAAAGCTTGTCCAACAGCATTTGTTGAAAAAAATAGTAATAATAACGCTAAGCTCCAAAAGAGCGGTCGCATTGAATTAATAACTTGTAAATGTTTTTTCATAAAATTATGATTTTTTTTGATTTTGAAGTACAAAGTTAAAAACTAAACTTCTCAAAACGTATGTTTTATGTTAGCTTTTTGTTAACATTTATCAACAATTACGTTTATCGATTAAATAAGTTTTTAATCGGATTTATTGCAAAAAACACATAAAAAAAACTCCTCAATTTCTTGAGGAGTTTTGATTTATTAAGCTTGTCCTGTTGGACCAAAGTTTAAAGGAATTGGCGGTTGTTCGGAATCTTTTATTTCGCCATGAGCCACTTCAAATCGGTGAATGTTTTCTCCTAATGCTTTAAGAAACCTTTTAGCATGTTGAGGAGTTAAAATAATTCTCGATTTTACTTTTGATTTTGGAACACCAGGCATGATGGTCACAAAATCTAAAACAAACTCAGATGGAGAATGATTGATAATTGCTAGATTAGAATAAATTCCCTCAGCAACTTTTTCATCAAGCTCAATGTTTATTTGTCCCGGTTGTGGTTGATTATTATCACTCATGATTAATAAATATATTCTTCTTTATTCGCCATTAACTCATTGTAATCCTCTTTAGATCCAACTATGATGTGATCGTAATCTCTCATACCTGTACCAGCTGGAATTCTGTGTCCAACGATTACATTTTCTTTCAATCCTTCTAAAGTATCTACTTTACCAGCAACAGCTGCTTCATTCAATACTTTTGTTGTTTCTTGGAACGATGCTGCAGAAATGAATGATTTAGTTTGAAGCGAAGCTCTTGTAATACCTTGTAATACAGGAGTTGCAGTAGCAGTAATAACATCACGAGCTACAACTAAATTTTTATCATTACGTTTCAATAATGAATTTTCATCTCTTAATTCACGTGGAGAAATGATTTGACCTGGTTTAAGATTTTCAGAATCACCTGCATCTTCAACCACTTTCATTCCATATAATTTATCATTTTCAACGATAAAATCACTTGTGTGAATTAATTGCTCTTCTAAGAATAAAGTATCTCCTGGATCTTCAACTCTTACTTTACGCATCATTTGACGAATAACAACCTCAAAGTGTTTATCATTGATTTTTACACCTTGAAGACGGTAAACTTCTTGAATTTCGTTAACCAAGTATTGTTGAACAGCAGATGGTCCTTGAATTCTTAAAATATCGTCTGGAGTGATTGCACCATCTGATAAAGGAACTCCAGCTTTTACGAAGTCATTCTCTTGAACAAGAATTTGACTAGATAATTTTACTAGATATTTCTTAACCTCACCAAATTTAGATTCGATGATGATTTCACGGTTACCTCTCTTAATTTTTCCGAAAGAAACAACTCCATCAATTTCTGAAACTACAGCAGGATTAGAAGGATTACGAGCTTCTAACAACTCAGTAATTCTTGGTAAACCTCCAGTAATATCTCCAGCTTTAGAAGAACGACGAGGAATTTTCACAAGGATTTTACCTGCTTTAATTTTCTCTCCATCTTCTACCATAAGGTGAGCTCCAACTGGTAAGTTGTAAGAACGAATAAGCTCTCCATCTTTACCGTAAACTAATAATGTTGGAATTAATTTTTTGTTTCTTCCTTCAGAAATTACTTTTTCTTGGAAACCTGTTTGCTCATCGATTTCAACTTGGAAAGATTGTCCTTGTTCTAAATCTTCGTAAGCAATTTTTCCTGTAAATTCAGAAACAATTACACCATTATATGGATCCCATTTACAAATTGCAGCTCCTTTTTCAACTACGTCACCGTCTTTTACACTGATAACAGAACCATAAGGAATGTAATGAGTGCTTAAAAGGATTCCTGTTTTAACATCAATTAATTTTAATTCTGTTGAACGAGAAACTACAATATCTACTTTGTTTCCATCAGCATCTTCACCAACAACAGTTTTTAAATCTTCAATTTCTAGTTTTCCACCAAATCTTGCAATAATGCTTGATTCTTCAGAAACTCCTCCAGCAACTCCACCAACGTGGAATGTACGAAGTGTTAACTGTGTTCCTGGCTCACCAATTGACTGTGCAGCGATAACACCAACAGCTTCACCTTTTTGAGTCATTTTTCCAGTAGCTAAGTTTCTTCCATAACATTTAGCACAAATACCTTTTTTAGCTTCACAAACTAGAGGAGAACGCACTTCCACTTTTTCAATTGGAGATTCTTCAATAGCTTTAACGATAGCTTCAGTAATTTGCTCACCAGCATGAACTAATATATTAGAATCAAGAGGATTGATAACGTCTTGTAATGCAACACGTCCTAAAATTCTCTCTCCTAATGTTTCAACAATTTCTTCATTTTTCTTTAAAGCAGAAACTTCAATTCCTCTTAAAGTACCACAATCTACAGAGTTTACAATTACGTCTTGAGAAACGTCATGTAATCTACGAGTTAAGTAACCAGCATCGGCAGTTTTAAGAGCCGTATCCGCAAGACCTTTACGCGCACCGTGAGTAGAAATAAAGTACTCAAGGATAGAAAGACCTTCTTTAAAGTTTGAAAGAATTGGATTTTCAATAATTTCACCACCACCAGCAGTAGATTTTTTAGGCTTAGCCATCAAACCACGCATACCAGTTAACTGACGAATTTGTTCTTTAGATCCACGCGCTCCAGAGTCAAGCATCATATATACAGAGTTGAAACCTTGTTGGTCTTCTCTAATATTTTTCATTGCTAATTCTGTTAATTGAGCATTTGCAGAAGTCCAAATATCAATAACCTGATTGTAACGTTCGTTATTTGTGATAAGCCCCATGTTATAGTTCATAGAAATACCTTCTACTTGAACACGAGCATCAGCAATTAATTTAGTTTTTTGCTCAGGAATTCGAATATCACCTAATGAGAACGATAAACCACCTTTAAAGGCAAATTTATAACCCATATCTTTCATGTTATCAAGGAAAGCTGCCGTTGTAGGAACATCAGTTACTGCAAGGATTTTTCCAATAATATCACGCAAAGATTTTTTAGTTAATACTTCGTTTATATATCCAGCTGCTGGAGGAACTACTTCGTTGAAAAGTACTCTACCTGCAGTTGTTTGAATAACTTTGTAAACTAACTCACCATTTTCATTAAAATCTTTAGCACGTACTTTCACACGAGCATTCAATTCTAATCTACCTTCATTCAAAGCAATATTTACTTCTTCTGCAGAGTAGAAAGTTAAATCTTGACCTAAAATTGGATGCTCTGGAGTTGACAAACGCTCTTTGGTCATATAATATAGACCTAGTACCATGTCTTGAGAAGGTACTGTAATTGGAGCACCATTTGCTGGATTCAAGATATTATGAGAAGCCAACATTAATAATTGTGCTTCCAAAATAGCTTCTGGTCCAAGTGGCAAGTGAACCGCCATCTGGTCACCATCAAAATCCGCGTTGAACGCCGTACAAACTAATGGGTGTAATTGGATAGCTTTTCCTTCAATTAATTTTGGTTGGAAAGCTTGAATACCAAGTCTGTGTAAGGTAGGAGCACGATTCAGTAATACTGGATGTCCTTTAATTACATTTTCTAAGATATCCCAAACTACTGGCTCTTTTTTGTCAATTATTTTTTTAGCCGACTTAACTGTTTTAACAATCCCTCTTTCGATTAACTTACGAATAACGAATGGTTTGTATAGTTCAGCAGCCATATCTTTAGGAAGACCACATTCGAACAATTTCATTTCTGGTCCAACAACAATTACCGAACGAGCAGAATAATCCACACGTTTTCCAAGTAAGTTTTGACGGAAACGACCTTGTTTACCTTTTAATGAGTCAGATAAAGATTTTAATGGTCTGTTTGATTCAGTTTTAACAGCAGAAGCTTTACGAGTGTTATCAAATAATGAATCTACTGATTCTTGCAACATACGTTTTTCGTTTCTTAAGATAACTTCTGGAGCTTTGATTTCCATTAATCTTTTCAAACGGTTGTTTCTGATGATAACTCTACGATACAAGTCATTCAAATCTGAAGTTGCGAAACGACCACCATCAAGTGGCACTAAGGGACGCAATTCTGGTGGAATAACTGGTACAACTTTAAGAATCATCCATTCTGGACGGTTCTCTCTGTTCAAATTAGAATCACGGAATGATTCAACAACTTGTAATCTTTTTAATGCTTCTGTTTTTCTTTGTTTAGAAGTTTCATTGTTTGCACTATGTCTTAATTCATAAGAAAGTGCATCTAAATCTGTTCTAGCTAATAAATCCATAATACATTCAGCACCCATTTTAGCGATGAATTTATTAGGATCGTTATCATCTAAATATTGATTTTCCATCGGAAGTGTATCTAAAATATTTAGGTACTCTTCTTCTGTTAAGAAATCCAATCTTTGTAATGATTCACCATCAACATTTTTTGCAATACCTGCTTGGATTACTACATATCTTTCGTAGTAGATAATCATATCTAATTTTTTAGATGGTAATCCAAGAATGTATCCTATTTTGTTTGGAAGTGAACGGAAATACCAAATATGAGCAATAGGCACAACAAGGTTGATGTGTCCTACTCTATCACGACGTACTTTTTTCTCTGTTACTTCAACACCACAACGGTCACATACGATTCCTTTGTAGCGAATTCTTTTATATTTTCCACAAGCACACTCAAAATCTTTTACTGGACCGAAAATCCTTTCACAAAAAAGACCATCACGTTCTGGTTTGTGAGTTCTGTAATTAATGGTTTCTGGTTTCAAAACCTCGCCACGAGATTCTGCCAAAATTGATTCTGGTGAAGCCAATCCAATAGTGATTTTATTAAATCTCTTAATGGTGTTTTGCTTGTTGTCTTTGTTATTTCTATTATTCATCATAGTTTTTACTATTGATTTACTACTATTAATTGAACTTAGATTTATAGTTTCGAAGTGATGAGTGATAAGTTATAAGTGATGAGCTGTTGAATATTAAAATATCTATTCTTACTAATTACTATTTACTTTTTACTAATTACTAAAAAACCATTAAGTTACTACCTCGAATTACTTCTCTAAACCTCAAATCTAAAATTTGGAGGTGCTAGTTATAAATAAAATCTATAAAAAATCGGAACGGTTTACGGGTATAAATCTTTAAAAACTTGTTTTTGAAAAAGTTTTCAGTTTTCAGTCACAGTTTTCAGTTGTTACACTGTAAACTGTGACTGTGACTGTTTACTATAATTATTCTTCTAATCTAATGTCTAATCCAAGACCTTTCAATTCATGCATTAATACATTGAATGATTCTGGCAATCCTGGTTCTGGCATAGTTTCACCCTTAACGATTGCTTCGTAAGTTTTAGCTCTACCAATTACGTCATCCGATTTAACAGTTAAGATTTCTCTTAAAGTACTTGAAGCACCATAAGCCTCAAGAGCCCAAACCTCCATCTCTCCAAAACGTTGACCTCCAAATTGAGCTTTACCTCCAAGTGGTTGTTGCGTGATAAGTGAGTATGGTCCGATAGAACGAGCGTGCATTTTATCGTCAACCATGTGTCCAAGTTTCAACATATAGATAACTCCAACTGTTGCTGCTTGGTGGAAACGTTCTCCTGTTCCTCCGTCATATAAATAAGTATGACCAAATCTTGGGATTCCTGCTTCGTCTGTTAGTTCATTTATTTGATCTAAAGTTGCACCATCAAAGATAGGAGTTGCATATTTACGACCTAATTTTTGACCTGCCCATCCAAGAACAGTTTCATAAATCTGACCAATGTTCATACGAGAAGGTACACCAAGTGGATTCAATACGATATCAACTGGAGTTCCATCTTCAAGGAAAGGCATATCTTCATGACGAACAATACGAGCAACAATACCTTTGTTACCGTGACGTCCTGCCATTTTATCCCCAACTTTTAATTTACGTTTTTTAGCGATATAAACTTTCGCTAATTTCAAGATTCCAGCTGGTAATTCATCTCCAACAGTAATAGTGAATTTTTCTCTACGCAAAGCTCCTTGTAAATCGTTCAACTTGATTTTGTAGTTGTGAATCAAATCATTAACCAAACGGTTAGTATCATCATCAGCAACCCATTGTCCTTTTGTTAAGTGAGCGAAATCCTCAACAGATTGAAGCATTTTTTTAGAATATTTTTTACCTTTTGGTAAAACTTCTTCTCCTAAATCGTTCATAACACCTTGCGATGTTTTTCCGTCAACAATAACAAAAAGTTTCTCGATTAATCTGTCTTTTAAATCAACAAATTTAGTTTCGAATTCCATTTCTAAAGCAGTCAAATCGTCTTTGTCTTTTGTACGCTTACGTTTGTCTTTTACTGCTCTTGCAAATAATTTTTTATCTAAAACTACACCGTGTAATGAAGGAGAAGCTTTTAATGAAGCATCTTTTACATCACCAGCTTTATCACCGAAGATAGCTCTTAAAAGTTTTTCTTCTGGAGTTGGATCTGATTCTCCTTTTGGTGTAATTTTTCCGATTAGGATGTCGCCAGGTTTAACTTCAGCTCCAATTCTAATCATTCCGTTTTCATCTAAATCTTTAGTAGCTTCTTCAGAAACGTTAGGAATATCATTAGTTAACTCTTCATTACCTAATTTTGTATCTCTAACTTCTAATGAATAATCATCTACGTGGATTGATGTAAAAATATCATCACGAACCACTTTTTCAGAGATTACAATTGCATCCTCGAAGTTGTATCCTTTCCATGGCATAAATGCTACTTTAAGGTTTCTACCGATAGCTAATTCTCCGTTTTGAGTGGCATATCCTTCACAAAGTACTTGACCTAATTGAACTCTGTCACCTTTTCTTACAATTGGCTTCAAGTTAATAGAAGTACTTTGATTCGTTTTTCTAAATTTGATTAATTGGTATGTTTTTTCATCTGGGTCAAAACTTACCATTCTTTCTTCTTCAGTTCTGTCGTATTTGATAGTAATCATATTAGCATCAACATACTCAACAGTTCCGTTTCCTTCAGCATTAATCAATACTCTTGAATCAGAAGCAACTTGTCTTTCAAGACCTGTTCCAACGATTGGAGCTTCTGGACGTAATAATGGAACGGCTTGACGCATCATGTTTGATCCCATCAACGCACGGTTAGCATCATCATGCTCCAAGAAAGGAATTAATGATGCTGAAATAGAAGCAATCTGATTTGGTGCAACGTCAGTGTAATGAATTTCAGTTGGTTTTACAACTGGGAAATCACCTTCTTCACGAGCAATAACCGTATCAGCAGTGATAGCGCCTTTAGCATCCATTTCGATGTTTGCTTGAGCAATCATTTTACCTTCTTCTTCTTCTGCGCTTAAATATGTAGGTGTAGATTCTAAATCAACAACTCCATTTGTTACCTTACGGTAAGGAGTTTCGATGAATCCCATTCCGTTAACTTTCGCATAAACACCAAGAGATGAAATCAATCCAATGTTTGGTCCCTCAGGAGTTTCAATTGGACAAAGTCTTCCGTAGTGAGTATAGTGAACGTCACGAACCTCGAAACCAGCTCTTTCTCTAGAAAGTCCACCTGGTCCAAGTGCTGATAATCTTCTTTTGTGTGTAATCTCGGCTAATGGATTGGTTTGATCCATAAATTGAGATAACTGGTTAGTCCCAAAGAAAGAGTTGATTACCGATGATAATGTTTTAGCATTAATCAAATCGATAGGTGTAAACACCTCGTTATCTCTAACGTTCATTCTTTCACGAATAGTTCTAGCCATACGTGCTAAACCAACACCAAATTGTTGAGAAAGTTGTTCTCCAACTGTTCTTACACGACGGTTTGATAAGTGATCAATATCATCAATATCTGCTTTCGCATTAATTAATTCGATCAAATATTTAATGATAGTAATGATATCTTCTTTAGTTAAAACTTGTTTTTCCATTGGAATATCAAGGTTTAACTTTTTGTTCATTCTATAACGACCAACTTCACCTAAGTTATAACGTTGATCAGAGAAGAACAATTTATCAATAATACCACGAGCCGTTTCCTCATCAGGCGGTTCAGCGTTACGTAATTGTCTATATATGTGTTCAACAGCCTCTTTTTCAGAGTTTGTTGGATCTTTTTGTAATGTGTTGTGGATGATAGCATAATCAACTTGATTATTTTCTTCCTTGTGTAACAAGATTACTTTCACATCAGCGTCAAGAATTTCTTCTACATTATCTTTATCTAAGATAGTGTCACGATCTAAAATAATTTCGTTACGCTCAATAGAAACAACCTCTCCAGTATCCTCATCCACGAAATCTTCGTGCCAAGTATTCAATACTCTCGCAGCTAATTTTCTACCAACGTATTTTTTAAGACCTGTTTTTGAAACTTTGATTTCTTCTGCAAGATCAAATATCTCAAGAATGTCTTTATCTCTTTCAAATCCGATAGCACGTAAAAGAGTTGTTACAGGTAATTTTTTCTTTCTATCAATGTACGCATACATAACGTTATTGATATCAGTTGCAAATTCTATCCAAGAACCTTTAAAAGGAATTACTCTGGCAGAATACAATTTAGTACCATTTGCATGGAACGATTGACCAAAGAAAACTCCCGGAGAACGGTGTAATTGCGAAACTACTACACGCTCAGCACCATTTATAACAAATGTTCCGCTAGGCGTCATGTAAGGAATCGTACCTAAATAAACGTCTTGAACTATAGTTTCAAAATCCTCATGTTCTGGATCTGTACAATATAATTTAAGGCGTGCTTTAAGAGGTACACTATAAGTTAAACCTCTTTCGATACACTCTTGAATAGTGTAACGTGGTGGATCAACAAAGTAATCAAGGAATTCTAATACAAATTGGTTTCTTGTATCAGTAATTGGAAAATTTTCCATGAAGGTATTGTATAAACCTTCGTTGCCTCTTTCGTCAGATTTGGTTTCCAATTGGAAAAAATCTTGAAACGATTTAACCTGAACATCCAGAAAATCTGGATATTGAGGAATGTTTTTAGTAGAGGCAAAATTCAATCTTTCAGTCTGATTTGTTATCATCAATGGACAAAATTTTGATTAAAAAAAAGTAATTGTTTTGTGTAATGTATACTTTCTTTTATTGTCAATACATCTTAAAAATAAACCAGTATCTGTAAATTTTCTTCTTCGTATTGACTAAAAGCTTTTTCGTATTTAAACTCTTTTAAGATAACTTTTAGAGTATAATTTTATTATACGAAAAATGGTTTAGGCCATTGAGTGGTTAAACTCAAGACCTAAACCTTGTTCTAAAACTATGTTAGAGTTATTTTAACTCAACAACAGCTCCAGCTTCTTCTAAAGATTTTTTCAAACCTTCAGCTTCAGCTTTAGTAACTCCTTCTTTAATATTAGCTGGAGCACCATCTACCATATCTTTAGCTTCTTTCAATCCTAAACCAGTTAATTCTTTAACCGCTTTAACAACTGCTAATTTAGAAGCACCTGCGTCTTTTAATACTACAGTGAATTCTGTTTGCTCTTCAGCAGCACCAGCATCTCCACCACCAGCAGCAACTACTACAGCTGCAGCAGCTGGTTCGATACCATACTCATCTTTTAAAATTGTAGCTAAATCATTAACTTCTTTTACAGTTAAGTTAACTAATTGTTCTGCGAATTGTTTCAAATCTGCCATTTTTTCTATCGTTTAAAATGTTTTTAATTCTATTTTTGTTTACTTGTGCGCTAATTATTCAGCTGCCTCACCTTTTTGCTCTGCATTATTTAATAAAGCAGAAATGATGCGTTTAGCTGGAGATTGAAGTAATCCAATGATTTCTCCAATAACTTCTTCTTTAGATTTAAGTGAAGCTAAGCTATCTAAAAGATTTTCTCCAATATATATTTCGTTATTGATGAAAGCTCCTTTAAATTGTGGCTTATCTGATTTTTTTCTAAAGTCTTTAATTATTTTTGCTGGTGCGTTAGCAACATCAGAAATAAAGATTGATGAATTTCCTTTAAGAACTGAAGGTAAATCTCCATATTCCTTATCAGAAGCTTCCATAGCTTTTTCTAATAGAGTGTTTTTAACAACTTCTAATTTGATTCCAGCTTTAAAACAAGCTCTTCTTAAATTTGAAGTAGTGTCTGCATCTAATCCTGAAGTATCAGCAATATATACTATGTTTGCTTCAGCCAACTTTGCAGTTAAATCTTCTATCGCGATTGATTTTTCTTCTCTAGTCATAATAAAATTTGTTAACTACCAATTATACGGCTTTAGGATCTAAAGCTATAGCAGGACTCATTGTACTTGACAAGTGAATAGACTTGATGTAAGTACCTTTAGCTGCAGTTGGTTTTAATTTAAGTAATGTTTGAATAATTTCATGAGCGTTATCTACAATTTTATCAGCCTCGAAAGAAATTCTTCCAATACCTGCATGTACGATACCTGTTTTATCAACTTTAAAATCGATTTTACCAGCTTTTACTTCCGCAACAGCTTTACCAATTTCCATAGTTACAGTTCCTGTTTTAGGGTTCGGCATTAAACCTCTTGGACCTAAAACACGCCCTAATGGACCTAATTTACCCATGATAGCAGGCATAGTGATGATTACATCAACATCTGTCCAACCATCTTTAATTTTTTGAAGGTAATCGTCTAAACCTACATAGTCAGCACCAGCTGCTTTAGCTTCTGCTTCTTTATCTGGAGTTACTAAAGCTAATACTTTAGTATCTTTACCAGTTCCATGAGGAAGAGTTACAACACCTCTTACCATTTGATTTGCTTTTCTAGGATCAACTCCAAGCTTAACAGCAATATCTACAGACTCATCAAATTTTGCTGAAGCAACAACTTTCAATAAAGATGAAGCATCTTTAAGAGAATAAAGTTTGTTTTTTTCAATTTTTGAAGCAGCCTCTTTTTGTTTTTTTGTCAATTTTGCCATTTCTTACCTTATTTTAGAGGAGAATCTCCAGTTACAGTTATACCCATAGATCTAGCTGTTCCAGCAATCATGCTCATCGCTTTTTCAATTGTGAAAGCATTTAAATCAACCATCTTGTCTTCAGCAATAGCCTTAATTTGATCCCAAGTTACATTTGCAACTTTTTTTCTATTAGGCTGACCTGAACCAGATTTCAATTTAGCAGCATCCAATAATTGAATAGCAGCAGGTGGAGTTTTTACAACAAAATCAAACGATTTGTCTTTATACACAGTAATTTGTACTGGTAAAACTTTGCCAGGTTGATCTTGAGTTCTAGCATTAAATTGCTTACAGAACTCCATGATGTTAACCCCAGCAGCTCCCAAAGCAGGTCCAACCGGTGGCGACGGGTTCGCAGCACCTCCCTTAACTTGTAGTTTAACTACTTTACTAATTTCTTTAGCCATTTCTTAAAAATTTTACATCTCTCAATTGGAAGCGATTGATGCGGTTTAATATATATGTAACAAAAATTATACTTTTTCAACTTGCATAAAACTCAATTCAAGAGGTGTTCTTCTTCCGAAAATTTTCACCATAACTTCAAGTTTACGCTTTTCTTCATTGATTTTCTCAATAGTTCCGTTAAAACCATTGAAAGGTCCATCAATAACCTTAATTGTTTCATTAATTTTGAATGGAATAGATTGTGTATCAACATTAACAGACAATTCGTCAACCTTACCTAACATTCTGTTTACTTCTGACAATCTCAATGGAACTGGATCACCTCCTTTTACCTCTCCCAAAAATCCAATTACTCCTGTAATTGACTTAATAATGTGAGGTATTTCACCTGTAAGATTTGCTTCAATCATTACATAGCCAGGAAAATAAACTTTATCTTTAGAAATCTTTTTTCCATCACGAACTTGAACAACTTTTTCAGTAGGAACAAGAACTTGTGAAATATAATCACTCATTCCAAGTCTGCTAATCTCAGTTTCAATATAGGCTTTCACCTTATTTTCCTGACCACTTACAGCTCTTACTACGTACCATTTTTTCACACTATTATCAGCCATGGTAAAAATATTAACCTTTTATCAATTTGAAAAAACCTTCAATAGCTCTTGAACAAAGTTCATCAACTCCCCATGTAGCCAAAGCAAATAGAATTGAAAAAAGAGCAACAATAATAGTTAATCTTTGCACTTCAGCCCATTCTGGCCAAGTTACATTTGACTTCAACTCTTCAAATGCTTCTGAAAAATAATTTAATACTTTTGACATAATAATGTATTTATTTTTTTGCACGGGCGGAGGGATTCGAACCCCCATCAACGGTTTTGGAGACCGCTATTCTACCCTTGAACTACGCCCGTTTCATTAAAAACCAGTGTCGTCAAAAAAACGACACTGGCTTTTTATTTATTTTGAAATTATTCTACGATTTCAGTTACTTGACCAGCACCAACTGTTCTACCACCTTCACGGATAGCGAAACGTAAACCTACGTTCATTGCAATTGGGCTTAATAAAGCTACATCAATAGTTAAGTTATCACCTGGCATTACCATCTCTACACCTGCTGGTAAAGAAATAACTCCTGTTACGTCAGTTGTACGAACGTAGAACTGTGGACGGTAGTTATTGTGGAATGGTGTGTGACGACCACCTTCTTCTTTTTTCAAGATATAAACCTCAGCTTTAAATTTAGCGTGTGGTTTTACAGATCCTGGCTTAACAATAACCATTCCTCTTTTGATATCTTCTTTAGCAACACCTCTTAACAAGATACCTGCGTTATCTCCAGCCTCACCTCTATCAAGGATTTGACGGAACATTTCGATACCTGTAATAGTTGAAGTTAATTTTTCAGCACCCATACCGATGATTTCAACTGGATCTCCTGTATTACAAACTCCTGTTTCGATACGACCTGTAGCAACAGTTCCACGACCAGTAATTGTAAATACATCCTCAACTGGCATCAAGAATGGTTTTTCAGTATCACGGATTGGCTCTTCAATCCAGTTATCAACTGCTTCCATTAATTCAATAATTTTTGGAACCCAATTTGGATCATTATTTAATCCTCCTAAAGCTGAACCTTGGACTACAGGACCATTATCTCCATCATATTCGTAGAAAGATAATAAATCTCTGATTTCCATTTCAACTAATTCTAGTAATTCCGCGTCATCAACCATATCCACTTTATTCATGAATACAACGATTCTTGGAATACCTACTTGACGTCCTAAAAGGATGTGCTCACGTGTTTGTGGCATTGGTCCGTCTGTAGCAGCAACTACTAAGATAGCACCATCCATTTGAGCAGCTCCTGTAACCATGTTCTTAACGTAATCCGCGTGACCTGGACAGTCAACGTGTGCGTAGTGACGGTTAGCAGTTTCATATTCTACGTGAGACGTATTAATAGTAATACCTCTTTCTTTTTCTTCAGGTGCATTATCAATTTGATCAAATGATTTTGCTTGACAGTAACCAGCATCAGATAATACTTTCGTGATTGCTGCTGTTAAAGTTGTTTTACCGTGATCCACGTGTCCGATCGTACCAATATTTAAGTGTGGTTTCGAACGGTTAAAGGTTTCTTTTGCCATTTTACTTAATTTTTAATCTTAGTTATATATTTATTAGTGTTCAAATTTTCAATTTTGAGCCAACTACGGGAATTGAACCCGTGACCTCTTCCTTACCAAGGAAGCACTCTACCCCTGAGCTAAGTCGGCAGAGTTTTTTTTATTCATTCAAGCAAAAAACTCTTGAATTTGTGGGGAGAGCAGGATTCGAACCTGCGAAGACGTAGTCAGCAGATTTACAGTCTGCCCTCGTTGGCCGCTTGAGTATCTCCCCAAACCATCATTATTCAATACCTTAAAAGAGCCGGCGGAGGGACTCGAACCCACGACCTGCTGATTACAAATCAGCTGCTCTAGCCAACTGAGCTACGCTGGCAATATCAATAAAAAAAGTCCGCTATTTCTAACGGACTGCAAATGTAGGCATTTTATTTTTTAATCAAAATATTTTTTATAAAAATTTTAATTAAATATGAGTTCTAATTTTTTCTTTTCTTTTTACTAATAATCGTTCTAAAGATTCTGCTGATAATTCAACGGCTTCTTCAAAAGTTTTGCATTGTTTTTTTACTAAAAAATCATCTCCTGGAACGTGAATTTTTACTTCGACAATTTTATTTTCTTTATCACTTGTATTTTCAACTTTCAAAAAAACATCTGAAGAAACAATTTTATCGTAATACTTTTCTAATTTATCCATTCTTAGTTGAATAAAATCTACTAGCTTTCTATCAACTGTAAAATTTACTGCATTTACATTTACCTTCATAATTTTTAAAATTAATGGTTACACTTTTAATTTATTTTTGATTCCTTGGATGCGAATTCCCATACACTTTTTTCAACTCTGCTAAACTATTATGAGTATATACTTGAGTAGAAGCCAAACTTGAATGACCTAATAACTCTTTTACAGAATTTAAATCTGCTCCATTGTTTAACATATGAGTTGCAAATGTATGACGTAATATATGCGGACTCCTTTTTACCTTCTCGGAAACATTACTAAAGTAATAATTTATTAATCGATATACAAACGAATCATTTAATTTAACTCCTTTTAACATTAAAAAAAAATGTTCCTTATCTTTAATCACCTCTATTTTAGTTCTTTCTAATAAATAACTTCTGATTTGTTTAGATATAATTGGCAAAACTGGAAGAATTCTTTCTTTGTTTCTTTTTCCTAATACTTTTAATGTATTGTTCGACAAATCAACATTTTGCATTTTTAAATCGATTAGTTCTACTCTTCTTATACCTGTTGTATAAAAAAGGTCTATTATCAATTTATCTCTAATTCCGTCAAATCCTTCTGGATAAGTAAGCTGATTTAGAACTTGGTCAAGTTCTTTTTCAGAGAATGGAATTTGAATTTTTTTTGGTGTTTTTAATGATTTGTGTTTTAAAAGTGGACTATTTTCTATTTGTTTTGTTTTTAATAAAAACTTGTAGAATGATTTTAAGGAAGAAATTTTTCTGTTTACCGAACTATTAGAAATATCATTATCGACCATTGATACTATCCAACTTCTAATCATACTATAATTTACATCTTCAAGTTTTTCGGTATCAAAATTCTCTATTAAAAATTCTTTAAAAAAAAACAAATCATTTACATAAGCATTGACTGTATGTAAAGAATAATTCTTTTCTAGTTGAAGATAGTCTTGAAATGCTTTTAAATTATTCATTAATGATTAGGGATTTGAAAAATAAAAAAACCGCTAGTAACAAAGTTATGAAACTTTATTGACTAGCGGTTGTATTTTTATCCTAAAAAATTAATTAACTTTCTAATGAGTCTCTTAAGTTTTGAATATACGCTGCTTTTTGAACTTGTGCTCTTTTAACAACAGAAGGTTTTATGAAAGCTTGACGTGCACGTAACTGACGAACAGTACCTGTTTTATCAAATTTTCTTTTATAGCGCTTTAATGCTCTATCGATATTTTCTCCGTCTTTAATTGGTATAATTAACATAATCTAGACACCTCCTCTCATTTAGTGGTGCAAAAGTAGTATTATTTTTGATATCTGAAATAGAATTGTGCATTTTTTTTAGCCCAGATAGAAACGGTTATCCTTTTTTGATAAAATTGTAGTTTTTCTTATAAAAAAAGAGCGACCAACGGAAGCTCCTTTATTTATATATAGAAAAACACAGTTTTATTAAAAAGATAATAGTGTATAGCTGGATTAGCTTCTATACTTAACAATGACTATTTTTTTTCTGCTGGTTTATAATTTTGGTTATCAATAATCATTTTGGACAAAATTTCTTTCAAAATTTCTGAAGTTCCTCCACCTATTGGTCCAAGGCGACTGTCTCTTAACAATCTTGCCATAGGATATTCTTCCATATAGCCATAGCCTCCTAACATTTGAAGACAGCTATAAATGGTTTCGTCGGCAACTTTGGTTGATTTAAGTTTTGCCATAGTTGCTTCTTTTACTACATATTCACCTTGATTTAATCTTGCTACTGCAGCATAATTGAAAATTTTGCAATGTTCAACATCTGTAGCATGCTCTACCATAGTGTGACGTAATGCTTGAAATTTATTGATTTTTGTACCGAATGCTTCACGCTCTGACATGTATTTTATAGTGTAATCAATTGCGTATTCTGCTCTTGCGTGTGCATTGATTGCCATAATTAATCGTTCTAGCGCAAAGTGCTCCATAATATATGGAAAGCCTTTACCTTCTAATCCCATTAAATTTTCGGCTGGAATTTCAACATTGTCGAATGCAATTTCGGCAGTATCGGAAGCTCTCCATCCTAATTTATCAAGTTTTGAAGCAGAAATTCCGTTTAGATTGGTATCAACTAAAAATATACTTATTCCTTTATTTCCTAATTCTGGGCTTGTTTTGGCAGCAACTACATAGTAATCTGCATAAACTCCGTTAGTGATAAAGGTTTTTGAACCGTTAATTATATATTTATCTCCGTTTTTGATAGCTGTAGTTCTCATTCCGGCAACATCGCTACCGCCAAAAGGTTCTGTGATACATAATGCACCAATTTTATCACCTGAAATACTTGGAGCTAAATAGTCTTGTTTGATTCGCTCGTCTCCTTCTGCGTTTAAGTGCGTCATAGCTAAATAAGCATGTGCCCACATAGCAGCTGCAAAACCTGAAGATTTTATTTTTTGAAGTTCTTCTAGAAAAATTACGGTATAGAATAAATCTAAGTTTAAACCTCCGTATGCTTCTGGATAATTGATTCCGAAGAAACCCATTTCACCGAATTTTTTCCAGATAAAGCGTTCTATCGTTCCTGTTTTTTCCCATTTTTCAATATGAGGTACTACTTCTTTTTGCAAAAAATCTTGCAAACTCTTCCTAAATAGTTCGTGTTCTTCTGTGAAATATGTTGAATTCATATTGATAAGCAATTTTAAAAAAATGTTGATTTATTTTAGAATTCCAAATATAAGGCAATTATTTTTATTTTATCAACAGGAAAAGCTTTAATATTTGTTAAATCCTCAATTTTTAAATCGCCATTCATACTTCTGTAAGTCACAATATTTTTAGAAATTGGGTATTTGAAGTATGGAAACTGGCCTAATTCCTTGATTGAAGCATTATTAATATTGATTTTCTTGGGTTTTGGATTGACAACTTTGAAACTTTGATTGAGTTTTTCAATAACTTCTGGAGACAATCCCCAAACATCATTCATTTGTTCCATAGAAACAAACTGGCCAAACACTTCTTTTTGCTTTAAAATTCTGTCTGAAATGGCATCACCAATTCCATAAACTTTCATTAAATCTTCTTTAGTTGCTGCGTTGATATCGAGAACGACTATCTTTTTTTCTTTCTTTTCGTATTTGTCTTTAGAATAGTCTACCCAACCGTTACTTCCATTTTGATTGGAATTCTTTTTGTTAACCCAATCTGGAAATTTGAAATATGGTGAAATTACATTTAGAAGTGAATCGGAAATCCCAGTAACTTTTTGAAATTCTTCAGGTGAATTTGCAAACTTACCTTGCTTCCTGAAAGCTAATAAACGATCTATTTGCTCAACAGACATTCCTAATTTGTGTCCTTTAAAATCAGTTATGAAGTTTGGATTAAAAGGGTAAATTTTATAAGTTGTCTGTGGCTTTTCAGACTTTAAAGAATCGATATTACTTTGTAAAGAAAGCCAATTTTGTTTTTCTGGAGTACTTTTATCATCATTTGAAAAATCTAAAAAGTAACTTCCTAATTGCAATCCTATGATTATAAAAAATAACAATAGAATTCCTTTTCGTTGGTCTTTCGAAAAATGGAATAATGATTTTATGTAATTGTTGTTTTCCAAAATTTATAAATCAAAAACTGACGTTCGTTTTGCTCTAACTAAATCTTTCAGTTTAATCCAAAATGCTAAGGTTAGATAAAATCCGAAACCTAAACCAACAGTTACAAAAGAAATGTATATAAAAAACAAGCGTACGCTTGTAGCTCTCATTCCAAGCTTATCAGCTAAACGAGAAGAAACGTGAAAACCATGTTTTTCAAAAAAATACCGTATGTTGGTTATCATCTTAATTCTTTAATAGTTCTAAACCTATGGAACATTGCAAACACTTTTTATGATTACAATATTCATTTTTCAATTGCAAAAGAGATTGCGTTTGAAATGCATTTGTAGATTTAATTCCAAAAGTAGTAAACTTTTCAATAATTGTATTTTTCTCGGGCAGAATATTTGACAACAAATCAATTAAAAATTCAGAATTATCTTTTCCTTGACTGTTTGCATATGCAAATTGAATTGGGATAATTGTATTTGTAATCAATAAATCTATAAAAGATTTAGATAATGCTTTTTCCTTTTTGGAACTTGGTTTATCAAAATTATAATGCGTTTTCCAATAATCACTTACAGAAATATTGAAAATTTGATAAATCTCTTGAATTGTTTTCGCTTCAATTATCTTAGAAAATAAATTTCTTTGTTGATGATAAAGCATCGCTAATTGAGCCAAACGAATGGTTGGAAAATTATCTGGCCTGTGTTTGAAAAACTGAACTGGTGCAATCGCTGGTTTCTCTAATTTATATTTTAAAGCAATATAATCAAACCAAGACTTTAGTTCTTTTGAATAATTATCTTCTGCATTTATTGGAATCATATCGGCTTGACCGAAAAGTAAGGCTTCCAAATATTTTACTTCTAAAGCTTCTTTTCTAATGATAGGAAAAGTGATTGACTTTGCTACTTTAAAAAACATTTCACCATTGGTATTCAAACCAAAATTCTTAGCCAACATACAAAACAGAACTGCTTCCCAATCGTTTTCAGTTTCTTGTAACAATTGTTGAATTGGACTAGATTTTCTTTCTAATCTTTCAAAAAATAATCGTTCTTGCCAGTTGGAGAAAACAAAACTTGGAACTTTCTCAATTTGATTTTCACAATAAATCCATGATTTTTGAGCAGTGAGTTCGTGATATTTATTTAATTCTTCTTTGGAGACATATTTTTTTAGTTCCAAAACAGGGATTTCTGAATTGTCTTTTCTGAATATTGGCGTGTCATTTTCCCAAACAACGTGTAGAATTACATTATTATAATTATCATCTTTTTCATGATGATGCACATACCAATCGGAGGATTTTAAATGAATTTCAATATTTCCAGCCCATTTTTGATTATCAATTACTACTTGAGCATTGAAAAAATCAGGTCCTGCTTGTTGAATGTATTGTCCGAAGTTTATTATGGTGATAACTTCTCCGTTTGTGGTTTTTAAATTGGTAAAATCCAATTTCTTGTACAACCAAATGTAGTGTAGAAAATCTTCTTTCATAAAATAGTATCTATATGGCTTTGAAGGCACTAAAGTACTTTTTTGAATTGGATTACACAAATTTCGGAAAATTAAATTTGTAAACATATATTTGTAAAACAAACAACACATCATGAAAAGACTTATTTTATTTGCTATTTTATTATTTTCTTCATTTACATTTGGTCAAACGAATTATAAAATAACTTACACTCGAACTTCTAATGGAACTTTGGTTGAAAATCAAGATCCAATTTTGGTTTTTTCAAATGAAAGCACTTCTTTAATTTCCTCAGAATCGATTCAAAATAGTAAAGCTACTTTTCCTTTTGAGCAAACAATAATTACTGGAATGAATTATTTTCAATTAGCACAATTGAATAATTCAAAATTAATTTCTACAAAAGACAGCACTTCCATTGGTAAACAAACCTTTGAATTATTGGGCGATACTAAAAACATATTAGGTTATACTTGTAAAAAAGCTAAAACAATTATAAACTCAAATACTATTGAAATTTGGTATACTAATGACTTAAAAGTTAAAGGTGCGCCTTCTTTACTTGGTCAAAATTTAGGCTTGGTTTTGGAAACTGTTCGTAATGGAAATTTTATTGTTTCTGCTACTAAAGTTGAAAAAGTAAAGCAATTTCCTTCTTTGAAAATTGATGAAACTAGAACTATAGATTTATTAACGTACAGAGATTTGGTTTGGAAAAGTAGGTTTACGACGATTTCAATTTTTAAAGATGAAATCATTAATTTTTCGGATGCTTCCAAATCAAATGATAGCATTTTGAGGTTTGCAAACGGAACTATTATTTTGCGAAAAGTAAAGATTCCTGTAATTGCTAAAGGAAGTCAGGTTTTTGTTGATGTAACAGAGCAATCCAATGGAGATGCTTACGACAGAACCGGTTCTGTGTTTATGATTCCGATGGATAAAAAAGTTTCCTTTTTGGATGGTTTGAAAAATGGCGCTAAAACATTACCAATCTATGAAAATGGAAATGGAAAACAATATCAAGGTGTAGTTTCTACGGATGATTTTTCATCATTGATTGAATTGATGCGCTTTTTTACACCATTTGGAATTAAACAATATAATTCGCTACAATTAAAAGATAAAATTTGGGAAGAAAAAGTAAGTTACCGTCAGGATATTTCTGAATTGACTGCAGCTTTAAATAATAAAGAAGTTTATATTGGAACTTTTATAGGAAATTATGATAAAGGCGGGCATAAAGTAAGTGTAAATTTAACTATTCATCCAGAGGAAAACGGCGTTAGCAAAGCTTCTAATGTAGTATCGATTTTCAATACAACCAATGTTATGGAAATGGCTGGTCAAGAATATGGAACTATGTTTAATGCTGACAAAGGTTTGGTTGTGAACTTTAAATTAGATAAAGATTTAAAAAATGCAAGACTTAGATACATCACAACAGGTCATGGTGGATGGGAAAATGGAGATGAATTTGTACCGAAGAAAAACACTTTGTTGTTGGATGAAAAGGAAGTTTTTCATTTTACTCCTTGGCGAGAAGATTGTGGTTCTTACCGCTTATACAATCCTGCTTCTGGAAATTTTCCTAACGGATTATCTTCTTCTGATTATAGTCGTTCAAATTGGTGTCCAGGAATGGTTACCAATCCAGTTTATATAGATTTGGGTGATTTGAAAGCTGGAAATCATACTTTGCAAGTTAAAATTCCACAAGGAGCGAATGAAGGAAGCAGTTTTAGTGCATGGAATGTTAGTGGTGTTTTAATTGGAGAATAAAAAAACCTACAACTTTCATTGTAGGTTTGATTTCTATTTTATAGAGCCAATTATATCGTACTTAGTAATGATATGATGTTTCCCATTTCCTAAATCTACTAGAACAGCTTGATTGTCTTTTGTAAAAAGTTTGGAAACTTCTTCAATTGGTGTTCCTAATTTAACAATTGGATAAGGTTTGCCCATAACTTCTTTGATAGGTTTATCGGCAACATTTTTATCTGAAACGTAGCTTTGAAACAAATCTGATTCGTCTACTGAACCAACGAATCCATTAATGTCTATTACAGGAATTTGAGAAATTTTAAATTTTCTCATTCTTTCAATAGCATGCGAAACTAATTCTTCTGTACGAACAATAATTAGAGATTTATCGATGTGATCTTTAATTACGTCTTCGGCTTTTGTTATTTCTTCATCTAAGAAACCACGTTCACGCATCCAATCGTCGTTGAACATTTTACCTACATATCTACTTCCTGAGTCGTGAAACAAAACCACTACAACATCTTCTGGTTTGAAATGTTCTTTTAATTGATGTAATCCTTTTACACAAGAACCTGCTGAGTTTCCAACAAAAATTCCTTCTTCAAGGGCTATTTTTCTTGTATAAACTGCTGCATCTTTATCGGTAACCTTTGTAAATCCGTCAATAAGAGAGAAATCTACATTTTTTGGAAGAATATCTTCTCCGATACCTTCTGTTATGTAGGAATAGATTTCATTTTCGTCAAATATTCCAGTTTCGTGGTATTTTTTGAAAACTGAACCATAAGTATCGATTCCCCAGATTTTGATATTTGGGTTTTTCTCTTTTAAATATTTTCCAATTCCTGAAATTGTTCCTCCTGTTCCAACACCAACTACGAAATGGGTAATTTTGCCGTCAGTTTGTTCCCAAATTTCTGGACCTGTTTGTTCGTAATGAGCTTGAGCATTTGATGGATTATCGTATTGATTTACGTACCATGAATTTGGAATTTCAGTACCTAATCTTTTAGAAACTGAATAGTAAGAACGTTCGTCTGTTGGTTCTACATCGGTTGGACAAACGATAACTTTTGCTCCAACTGCACGAAGAATATCCATTTTTTCTTTGGATTGCTTGTCGGTGATTACAAAAATACATTTGTATCCTTTTACAATAGCTGCAAGAGCTAATCCCATTCCTGTGTTACCAGAAGTTCCTTCAATTATAGTTCCACCTGGTTTTAATCTTCCGTCGGCTTCGGCATCTTCAATCATTTTTAGAGCCATTCTATCTTTTGTAGAATTTCCTGGATTGAAAGTTTCAACTTTAGCAAGTACTAAAGCGTCAATACCTTCAACTACTTTGTTTAGTTTTACTAAAGGTGTATTACCAATAGTTCCTAATATATTTTCTGAATAATTCATATCTTTAATTTGATACTGCAAAGATATTGATAATAAAATCGTTTTACAACACCCTGATTTTAGAGAAAATGGAAAACTGCTTAACCCTGATGGGAGAAGTTACCGTGTAACTCGGACAGCAGGAATATGGTTTGGTAAAATTCGCAAGCAATTCGTTTCTATATAAAACTATTGAAAGAAATTCCAAACTAGACCAAATCGAATCATAAAATCGCGATAAGGCGTGTTTGGCGCAGAATAGAAAGTATTACCAGTAAAACTCGAATTAAAATGTTCTGCTTTAAGAAAAATTCTGGTTTGTCTTACCCTGGCATTTACAAAGAAATCTAACATTGGAAAATTTCCAATTTGCTTTTCATTTTGCACAAAAAACTCACCTAAAATTGGATTGTAATCGTTAGCAAAATACTCTGTAAAATAATTTATCGTTATACCCGTTTGAAGAAACATTGCGTTTTTGAATACCGTATCTGAAAAATAAATAGTGCTTCTAAGTGTAATATCTGGAACATTTAGAATTGCTTCTTTCTGTGTTACCTTTTGGTATAAAAATGTATTATCTAATGCCCATTTTTTGTATTTAAATTCTTTCGCTGCTTTTAACGAAAGGTAATTAATTGTTCCAGAATATTGATGAGGCGTTACTAGTTGCTGGTTTGCTACTTGTTGTAAATCTTGAAAGTACAGATAATCATTAAGTGTTGTGAATTGCGCAGTAGCATTAACCCATTGTGTATTGGCATTTACTGTTATATTATTGATTTTTTCGTTTTTAAAATTATTCAGCCAAGTATAATTGATATATGCACTTTGATTTAATATGTAATTAAAATTAGGAAGTTTACTTATATTTTGATATTGAAAAGATACTTTATTTTTATCATTTATTTGGTAATCTAAATTAGCATCAAAATTTCTGAAAGCTTGAGTTGAAATTGAATTGGATAGCATTGCTTTTCCATTCCATTTATTTTTTCGGTATTCGTATTGTCCACCAATAGAATTAATAGTTGCTTTTAATTGGTTAGGAAAAGTTACACTTCCTACAGTTTGAACTAATTTATAAAAATACTTGTAATTAAAATTTTCTATAAAGAACTGGAACTTACCAAGTGTTTTGTTCTCGTAAATTGCTCCAACCTTATTATACAATCTATCATATCTTGTATGATCGTTAATTTTAGTAATTGCGTCAGAAGAAACATCACCAAAACGTTTGAATGCACCAGTACCTGTTCCAATTTCAGAGTTTAAACTTGCTTGATTGTATTCAAAAAATTTATGTTCGTAATTAAGTTGATGTGTTATAAATAAATTATTGTTTGCATCTTTTGAATTTATTCTGAAACTATGGTCTAAAAAAAGTCGTTTACCTTTTAAGAAAGACTTTGCATCAGAGAAAAAAACTTGTAAACGTGGTCTATTTCTGAAAGCCTCATCTTCGCTTTCAAAATCTGATGGAATTGTCAAACCTCCATTTTCGCCATTAAGTAAATCTTGACCTGTGAAATGGAAATTCGCAAAATACTTTTTATTTTTCGTGAAATAACTTGAAGTAAATCTAAAATTTCCTGCGCTTGTAAGTTGATTAATATATTTGCCTAAAGATCTTAATCCTTTAAAAGCAATTGAAAAATTAAATCGTTCAGAAGTATTTAAAGTTATTAAAGCATCGACATTTTGTCCTTGCTCCATTACCGTTTTAAAATAAAGTTCGGTTAATGGAGTTGCAACAGAATAATAATTAATATCTTCTACTTCTAAATAATTAAAATGTTTGGCTTTGAAACCAAATTCAGGATATGCATTAAACTTATTCAATCCAAAATCTAAGGTATTGTATGTTTGTCCTTCATTAGGAAATGGCATCAAACCAAAAATATCTCTTCTTAAATAATTATAATCATACTCTTTTTTAATTGCAAGAGTGGTGTCCACAAAAGTAGTGTCTCTATCAATAGAAATGATTTTATATGAAGTAATTGGTGCTTTTCTGGCTTGCTCTTTTGCTTTTTGCTCTGCGGTTTTTACCAAACTTTTACGCTTCTCCTCTTTTCCTTTCTCTTGAGATAAAAGTAAGCATGGAATAAACAACAATAAAAAATATAATCTTCTCATAGTAAATACAAAGCAACAAAAATAGACAATAGTTTATAAAGTTATCAATAGAAAATCATAATATAAAGCAAAAAAAGAGGCTGTCTATTTTAGACAGCCTCAATTTATTGTATATTAAAAATATTAATATCCAGGATTTTGAACTATACTTGGGTTAGCACTTAACTCAACTTGTGGTATTGGTAAAGCCCATTTAAAACTAGTTAATGGTAAATTAGCAGGGTTTGCTAATGGGAAATTCCATGAACCAGAAGCGTAATCTGCTGGACTTCTATCTATAGAAGCATTAGCTAAAGCTCCAATTCTCTTTATATCAATAAATCTAAAGCCTTCAAAACAAAGTTCTATTCTTCTTTCATCCAAAACAGCTTTCCAAGCTTGTTGTGGAGTAGAATAAGTTGCCAATGTATTTCCGCCAAAAATTCTGTTATCACGTAAATTATCTATTACGGTAGCTGCACCTGTTAAATCACCAGCAGCAATTCTAGCTTCAGCTTTAATTAAATACATTTCTGACAATCTACACTGCATAAAATCTGGATTTGCAGCATTAGATGAAGAAACAGCTGTTTGACCTCCATGTTTTTGAATAGCTAAAATATCAGTATCTTTAACAACTGCATCTGTTAAATAAGTTGGACTACATAAAGACTGAGTAGTTGCATTTGGAGTTGCAGGTAAAAACAAAGCAACTCTAGCTCTAACATCATTAACTACAGCATTGTTATTAAATTCCGCTGATTGATGAGCGGCGATTTGAGCAGCTGTTGGTGTACCACTTGGAACAGAAGAAGTATAATTTGGTGCTAAAGCATTAAATAAACCTCTTGACATTTCATAAAACAAAGAACCATTTCTTCTATTAGAATTAGAATTCCATCCATTGTGTAAATTAGATCCTTGTAAATTCTGTGCAGCTAATCTTTTTAGTTTAAAAATAACCTCAGTATTTGCAGGTTCATTACCAGTGTGAAAAACATTAGCATAGTTAGTAGTATTCGCTAAAACCAATCCAGAATTGTTAATTACTTCATTAGCATATATTTCAGCATTTGGGTAATCACCTTTCAAAGCATAAGCACGAGCTTTTAAAGCGTTTGCTAAATTTTTTGAAGCATAAATTTTAGCATTAGCTCCTGTGTATAAAACAGAAGGATCTACTGTATTGAATATAGTGATTGCAGAATTTAAATCACTGTGAATTAAAGAATAAAAAGCTCCGTTAGAAGTTCTTGGCAATAATTCAGTTGATTCTATAACTCTATCAGATAAAATACCTGCTAAAGCATTATCATCTTTAGGATTTGTTGAAAAATAAGAAAGAATTTTTATGTGACATAAAGCTCTATAAGTAAGTGCTTCTGCTTTAATTCTTTTAATTTTTTCAACTTCTACAGGATCTGTAGGCGCAAGTGTATTTGCTGCTAAAATAACTCTATTTATCCTTGCTAAAGCACGATAATTCATATTCCAGATAGAGGTAGCACCTCCATTATTTGGTAGAATATTGAAAATATAATCAGTATTTATTCCTTGACCTCCATTATTAAAACCAGGAGCGGCCTCATCCGTCATTACAGATGGAAAAACATACTCTTCTCTATTTGTCATAATCAATAGACCATTGTTTAAAAGTCTATCCAAATCTGTACTAGTTCTCAATGCTATATCCTCATCCCTTGTACCAGGTGTGTAAGGCTCTAGCAAATCATTATCACAACTAACGAAGAGTGATAATGAACATATCAATAAAAATAATTTTTTCATAATTTAATTTTTTTTAAAATTTAACATCCAAGCCAAAAGTTATAATTCTAGCAGTAGGGTATTGATAAACATCTTCTAATCTATCACTTTCAGCATCAAAACCTTTCCATTTAGTGATTGTAAATAAATTTTCAGCTGTAACATTAAAAGACAAATCTTTAAAGAAAGTATCTTTTAAAAATTTATTTGGCAATCTGTAACCTACTTGTAAATTTCTTAATCTGATGTAAGAAGCATCACGTAAAAAACGATCTGAATTTTCTTGTAAAGCATTACTTGCATCTAAAGCAGGAATGTCTGTGTTAGTATTTGTTGGAGTCCAAGCGTTCAATAATTCATTTGAAACATTGAACTGACCTATCTGGTTAGTTGAACTATCTAAAGCATTTAGGTAATCGAAATCATATCGAACTACATCAAATACGTAAGAAAACAAAGTAGAAACAAACAAACCTTTATAATCAAAATCAAAACCAAAACCTCCTTGGTATTTAGGAATAAAGTTTTTACCTACAGCTCTTCTATCTGAAGCAGTTGGAGTAGTAGTTATATTACCATTAATGTCAAGATATTGCATTTCACCATTTGTTGGATTTACACCAGCATAACGATATAAAAATGGTTGATAAGTTGGTTGACCATTTCTATGCACATAAGTAATACCATTAGCAGAAGTAACAAATATTTCGCCTGTATCATTTTCAATATCATCAATATAATTTTTATTCATTGATCCGTTACCTCTTAAAGTAAACGTCATGTTATCAGTTTTAATAACGTCAACTTGTAAGTTTAGTTCAAGACCTTTATTGAATACAGTAGCTTCAGTGTTTCTTAATAGATTGTTTTCTCCAGCAGCTGCAGAAATTGGCGCATTTAAAAACTGAGCGGTTGTTGCTCTACTGTAATAATCAACATTAGCTCTAAGTCTAGATTTGAACATTTCTAAGTCTAAACCAATATTATAAGTTTTGGTTGTTTCCCATCTTAAATCTGGATAACCTAAACTTAAACCTTGTGATGGATTTCCATTATAAGAACTACCTGCGGTAGTTAATGTAGAATATGTAGTAGCAAATTTAGGTGGATTAATCCCTGTAAAAATAGTACCATCTTCAAGTCTTTGGTTACCAATTGTTCCTAGAGATCCTCTTAGTTTTAATACATTCAACTTACTGAAATCTTTCAAGAATTCATCTAAATTGACTCTTCCACCAATTGAAAAGAAATTTCCAGCTTGACGCTCTCTAATAAATCTTGAAGACCAATCTCTTCTTGCCGAAACAGCGATACCAAACTTACTATCAAAATCGTAATCTAACGACCCGAAATATGAAATTAAATCATTTCTCAATCTAGTTGACAAAACATTTGTTGGAACATATAAATCATTTGCAGCAGTATCATTGATAAAACCTACACCAGAGTTAAATTCCCAAACTATAGGATCTAAACCATTTCTTCTCTGTTGGTCTGAAGCCAATTGAGCAAAATTGTATTCACCGTTAATGCTAGCATTGAATGAATGTTTTTTAATTTTCTTATCAAAACGAGCATATAACAAGTTAGAGAAATTAAACTCTCTTCTATTAAAAATATCATCAAAACCATTAAAATTACCACCCGCAAGTGACGACACACCAGGAGTAGCTGAGAAAAATAATGAGTTCCAGTTATTAGGAAATTGAGCGGTTAATGTTCTACTATTTATAAGTAAACCACCATTTCTTATACCAACAACAATATTCTTAGCTAATTTATAATTCAAATCAGAACCCACATCAACTCTTGTTTCTTCAATGTAATTTCTAAATGTTGCAGCATTATCTAATAATAAGATAGGTGTTGACAAGAAACCAGGCGTAGCGTTATAATACTCCCAAGCAGAATCAGAACCTGTATAAATATCTGGAGATATATAAGGAGCACCTAAAAATGCACCAGTAACAAAGTTTCTATTAATAGCTCCACCACCTAAGTTAGTTGGCTCGTTATTTTTAGTAAAACCAACAGCAGTATTTAAAAGGAATTTAACTTTATCATTTGCAGATTTTCCATTTAAATTATTTCTAACTGTAAATCTTTTCAAATCTGAGTTAGGCAATAATCCATCCTGATCGGTAAAACTTACAGAGGTAAAAGTACCAATGTTTTTATTAGTATTTTCAATACTCAAGTTATGACTGATAGTATTTGAAGGAGAAAAGAAAACTTTAGTCCAATCAGTATTAATGCTGTAAGCTGCAATTTCTGCAGGAGTTAAAGTTGAACCCAATCCAACACCTTTGATAGATTCTAAAGTTAACAACTCTCTAGCGTTTGCATAGGTAAATCCTGGCTTTTGCAATTCAGACACACCATATTGTGTACTATATCTAAAAGTAGTTTTAGCATCACCAAAATTTCCTTTTTTAGTTTTAATTACAATAACCCCATTAGAACCTCTTGATCCATACTCAGCAATTGCCGCAGCATCTTTCAATACCTCAGCAGATGCTATATCATTAGGATTCAAATTTCTAAACGCATCATTGTATGAAGGAAAACCATCAATTACATAAAGTGGATCTGAACTACCAGTTACAGTACCTAATCCTCTAATTAAAACTGTTGGCGCAGAACCAGGTTGCCCAGAACCAGATGTAATGTTAACACCTGCAAGTTGTCCTTGCAAAGTACTAATCGCATTAACATTTGGTCTGTTTTCAATAGTTTTTGCATTAACAATTGAAGATGCAACAACAGCAGTTTTTTTGGTAACCGTACGATACCCTTGCGTTATTACAACTTCATCAAGTACTTTAGCAGTTTCTTTCAAGGATACACTATAGCTGTTAGCAGCACCTACTGTAACAGACTTGTTGTCATAACCTAGAAATGAAAACACTAAAACATCACCAGCTTTTGCTTTTATGGAGAATTTACCATCCATATCAGCTGAGGCACCTTTTGTTGTTGTTTTATTAACAACATTAGCACCTGGTAGTGGTCCTTTTGAATCAGACACCACACCTGTTACAGTTTTCTCTTGTGCAAACGAAAACTGCATTGATAACGCTACTAAAAGCGTAAAAATCCATTTGAACTTCGATCTCATATTAAATTTATTTGAGTTAGTTATTCCGCAAACTTCTTAATAATTTCTTAAATAAACAAATAATACTTCGGAATATTACAATTTATTTTTGTTAAATTTTTTAAGCGGTTTACTAACATTGTGGTTGCAACACATTATTATGATGCAGAATTATGTAAAAGGTTGCGTTAAAATTTATATTTTTATCAAAATTAATTTTATGTTAAGTTTAAGATATTCTGAATTACTTAATGAGTGCGGAACTGACGAAGCCGGAAGAGGTTGTTTAGCAGGACCCGTAACTGCCGCTGCAATTATACTTCCTGATGACTTTCAGTTGGATTTATTAAATGACTCCAAACAATTGTCTGAAAAGGTTAGAGAAAAATTAAAACCAATTATTGAAGAAAAAGCAATATCTTATGCTATTACTCATTTGGAGCCGATAATCATTGATGAAATAAACATCTTAAACGCATCTATAAAAGCGATGCAAGAATGTGTTGTTAAGTTAAATCCTATACCTAATTATATAATAGTGGATGGAAATAGATTTAAACCTATCAACAATATCCCATACAGCACTATAGTAAAAGGTGATTCTAAATACATGAGTATCGCAGCTGCATCGGTTTTGGCAAAAACTTACAGAGATGAATATATGGATAAAATACACGAAGAATTTCCAATGTATAATTGGAAACAAAATAAAGGTTATCCGACTAAAGAACATAGAGAAGCCATTAGAAAATATGGAACAACTAAATATCACCGAATGAGCTTTAAATTGTTACCAGAACAACTTTCTTTTGATTTTTGATTTAGGATTATGGATTTAGGATTTTGAATTAGCAGTATTCTGCTTCAAAAAGTTGTTTGAAATGTTTTTGAATTTTTTCTTTTACTTCTTCTTCATTAACACTTTCGACACCCAGTTCAACTTGCAATGATGTAACAGCCTTTCCTTTTATACCACATGGAATGATATTATCGAAATATCCTAAATTGGCATTTACATTTAGAGCAAAACCATGCATGGTTACCCAACGACTTGCTCGAACACCCATAGCACAAATTTTTCTTGCAAATGGTGTTCCAACATCTAGCCATACACCTGTTTCACCTTCGCTTCTTGTACTGGTAATATTGTATTCAGCTAAAGTTAAAATAATTACTTCTTCGAGAAATCGTAAATACTTATGAATATCTGTAAAGAAATTTTCCAAATCTAAAATTGGATATCCTACTATCTGACCTGGCCCATGATAGGTAATATCTCCTCCTCTATTTATTTTGTAAAAAGTAGCTCCTTTATCTTGAAGTTGTTTTTCAGATAAAAGTAAATTAGATATATCTCCGCTTTTACCTAATGTATATACATGAGGGTGTTCTACAAACAAAAAATAATTTGGCGTTTCAACCAAAGTGCTTTCTTTTCTATTTTGAATTTTTACATCAACAATTCCTTTAAAAAGTTCTTCTTGATAATCCCAAGTTTCTTTGTAATCTTTTTTACCTAAATCTTGAAGCTTTATTTTTTTATTCATTATTCAAAAGTCACTTCAAAATTAAGCTTGTCTGGATTTTCCATATAATCTTTCAAAGGATATTCTATGGTGATTGTTTTTCTATCTTCGCTGTAAAGTGCATTTTCTATAGAAATCTTTTTTACAGCTTTTGGAAATTGATATACTACTTTGAAATTAGACTGGTCGTAAAACATATCTAAAGATTCTTTCATTTTATTAGCAACATCATCCTCTGAACCTTCTTCTACATCTTCAGTAACCTCTTTTTTCTTTTCAATTTTAGCTACAGTCTTTTTAAATGTTTTACCATCATAAAAGAAACTTGTAGAAGAATTGTCTTCTAAAGCATCTGGAGCCATTCCCATTCCACCAGATTTTTGACCTGTAGGAGAAATTGATTTCATTGATTCAACTGGAGACATTACATCTTGAAGTTCTGAAATTGAATTGAAATCTGTAAACATGCTATAATTCATTATTCCTTTTTCCTCATCAATAATTGTTCTCACACTAAAGCGTTCCATTTTTTTAATTTTGGCTTGCTCTTCTGGAGATAATTTAGAAATACTATCTTGTTTACCCGCAAACATTTCTTTGAAAGTAAAAGTACTGTCAACTACTTTTTTATTTTTTCTGTTTACCGTTTCTTTTTTATCTTTTTTAGTATCTTCTTTATCATCACCTTTAAATGCGCTACCCATCATTGACATCATTTTGGTACCGTCAATGTCATAAGCAAATTTACCCGAACCATTATCATTAATAATCATTTTTTCTGTTATGGTACAACTCGTCATAGCTAACGTAAGAAGTAGTGCAAAAAGTAATTTTATTGATTTCATATATGTGAAAATTATTTGTTAGTGGTAATATATGTAATCGCCTTTTTATTTATTGGTGCTTGCTTGCGCAAACTTGTAGTTAATGGCGATTTCATCTTTAATTTAATTTATTTTACAAATATACAAAAAGTTTACAATCTAGCCCTGACAGGAATGGCATCCTTTTTTTGTTGATTTCGAGTGCCTCAATCAACAAAAAAAGATAGAATGGATGGCAGGAAAATGGATAACAAATAAAGCCCAAGCCATTCGCTACTAAAAAAGTATTCAGTAATCAGTTGCAGTTAGTGGTATTGAAGTCACAATATTAACTTTATCAATAATTATTTAAGAATCAACTAAACTTTTAAACTTTTAAACTTTTAAACTTTTAAACTTTTAAACTTTTAAACTTTTAAACTAATAACTATCTTTGCACGCTTAAATACAATTATATGCAACTTTCGGAACAAGAAATCATTAGAAGAGAAAAACTTGACGCTTTACGCACTCTTGGAATTAACCCTTATCCTGCGGATTTATATCCGGTGAATACTACTTCTAAACAGGTGAAGGAAAATTTTGAAGAAGGCAAGAAGGTTAATGTTGCTGGACGATTGATGAGTGTTCGAGATCAAGGAAAAGCTTGTTTTGCTGAATTACAAGATAGCGAAGGAAGAATTCAATTGTATTTTAATAGAGATATGTTGTGTTTGGGTGAAGACAAAACGCTTTACAATCAGGTTTTTAAAAAATTGACCGATTTAGGTGATTTCATTGGTGTTGAAGGAGAATTATTCATGACTAAAGTTGGTGCTCAATGTATAAGAGTTGATAATTTTACATTCTTGAGTAAAACTTTACGTCCGTTGCCTTTGCCAAAAGTTGATGAAGATGGAAAAGTACACGATGCCTTTAATGATGCAGAGTTGCGTTACAGAATGCGTTATGTTGATTTGGTTGTGAATCCAAATGTTAAAGAAGTATTTGTAAAAAGAACGAAACTTTTTACTGCAATGAGAAACTTTTTCAATAACGCAGGTTATATGGAAGTTGAAACGCCAATTTTACAAGCAATTCCAGGTGGTGCTGCGGCAAGACCATTTATTTCACATCATAATGCTTTGGATATTCCATTATATTTAAGAATTGCTAACGAATTATATCTTAAAAGATTGATTGTTGGTGGTTTTGATGGTGTTTATGAATTCTCAAAAAACTTCAGAAATGAAGGTATGGATAGAACGCACAATCCTGAATTTACTGCAATGGAAATTTATGTAGCTTACAAAGACTACAACTGGATGATGGAGTTTACAGAAAATTTATTAGAATATTGTGCAAATGAGGTAAATGGAACAACTGATGCGACTTTTGGCGAACATAAAGTAAGTTTCAAAGCACCTTATGCAAGAGTTACCATGACTGATGCCATTAAAAACTTTACAGGTTTTGATATTTCTGGTAAAACGGAAGCAGAACTTTTTGAAGCTGCAAAATCAATGGGAATTGATGTTGATGCAACAATGGGTAAAGGAAAATTAATAGATGAGATTTTTGGAGCTAAATGTGAAGGAAATTTTATTCAACCAACTTTCATTACTGATTATCCAAAAGAAATGTCACCATTGTGTAAATCACATAGAGACAATCCAGAATTGACGGAGCGTTTTGAGTTGATGGTATGTGGAAAAGAAATAGCCAATGCTTATTCAGAATTGAATGATCCTATTGACCAACGCGAACGTTTTGAAGCACAAATGGCTTTAAGTGAAAAAGGTGATGATGAAGCTAACGGAATTATAGATGAGGACTTTTTAAGAGCATTAGAATATGGAATGCCTCCAACTTCTGGATTGGGAATTGGAATGGATAGATTAATTATGTTTTTAACAAATAATCCTTCTATTCAAGAAGTTCTTTTCTTTCCTCAAATGCGACCAGAGAAAAAGCAATTGGAATTGACTGAAGACGAAAAGTTCATTATTGGGCTTTTAAAAGTTGAAAATAATCAGCCATTAAGTCAATTAAAAGAGAAATCTGCTTTGAGTGGAAAAAAATGGGATGCTGCCATGAAGGGATTATCAAAACACGGTTTAACAAAAGTTATTGTGGATGGTGAAAACAAAACAGTTGAACTGAAATCATAATTTTTTTTATCATTTGTATTGATTTTTAAAAAAAATTATTAAATTCGCTCTTCAACAAATTAATTTAAAGAAGATTATGAAAAGAATTATCGCAATATTCACCTTGTTTTTAGCATTTAGTTTTAATGCAAATGCTCAAGAAGCTAAGACGCTATCTGTATCAAACACAAATGAAAAAAGTGTAAAAGAACTTATTATTGAGGATATTGATTTAATGTCAAAATCAGTAAAAATGGAAGAGGGTTTAAAAATGGATTTAGTAAATCTATTACAAATGAGAAAAGATGATGTTAATAATTCTAAAACTCAAGAAGAAAAACAAGCAGTTTTTGAAAGATATACTTTAAAATTACTAAGCGCTTTCAATGAGGAACAAATTGAAACTCTAAAGAAAGATAAAGAATTATTCAACAGATTAACTCAGTTTTCTAGCAAATAATATTATAATAAAATAAAAAATAGGCGATTCAATTGAATCGCCTATTTTTTTATAAACTACAACTTAAATTCACAAAAAAGTTTCTTCCTTGCCTTGGAAAATTATTCCAATCTGAATAAGTTGAATAATAGGTATCAAGGATGTTTTCAATTCCAAATTTTGTGATTAATTTGCTTTTATTGATGTTGAATTTATATCCAAAATTAGCATTAATTATTGCGTAATCTGGTGTTTTATCCTCTCCATAAATACCTCCAAAATTTGTATGTTTTGCATTTCCTTGAAAGACAATTTCTGAAGACAATTTTTCTTTAGAATAAGCTATTGATGTTGAATAACTTATTGGAGAAATAAAAGGTAAATTCACATTATTAAAATCTTTTCCTCTACTGTAAACTAACTGCGAATTCCATTTTAATTGTCTAGAAAACTTGATTTCAGAAGTTAAACTTATATTGAAAATGGTAGCATAATCAAGTGCTGTATAAATTTTTACACCTGTTGCACCAATTGTCATTGGAATCAAGCTAGTATCAGGTTTTCCGACAATATAATTTGAAATATGGAAATATGATGATGTAATTTTCATTTTAATTTTTTCTTTTTTCAAACCAACAAAAGCATTTCCTTCTAATGAAGTTTCGTTTTTCAAATTCGGATTACCAATATTGTCATAATTCTCAAAACTATTGAACAAGTAAAAACCATATGCCTCAGTTATTGATGGTGCTCTTTCTCCATAAGCAGCTCCAAATCCAAATTCAAAACCATTTTTAGAAGTATTATAATTAGCTGAAAAACTTTTTAGAAATCGGGTATTTTGTGCTTCCATTTCAGGATAAAGAATTTGCAAACTGTTTAATCCAAGTTCACTTTCTATTTTATTATAATGATTACCAATTGAAGCTGAAACTTTTATATTTGAATGACAGTTTAAATCATAGTAGTCTTCAATAAATAATCCGTTATAAAAAGTTACAACATTAGGCCAAGTTAGCATAAACATTAGATTTTCATTTGGATCAGCTGGATACATGGTCATTTCGGCAAGTGATTTGTTATAAAATGAATTTAAGTTTACTAATAAGTTGTTTTTATTATATTTAGCTTTAATTTTTGAATAATATCCATAGGTTTTACTCCAACCTGGCATATCCATATGAATTGGAACAGATGGACGTTTTGTATCATCCATTTTATGCATTATTGTATTAAAATAAAGTTTTGTTTCCCAATTAGTTACAATAGAGTTTAATGGGATGTATTCATATTTTAAAGACGTTATAATTGCTTCTGCAATGGAAACATCCATTGGTAACGCAGGATAACCAACATCGGTTGCTTTATCGTAAATTAAGGAAGCTTCAATCAATTTATTTTTACTTAATTTGAAACCTGAAGTAACGGAAAAATTCATTTTTTTAAATTGTGAAAATAAAACTTCTTTATTATTTCCTGCTTTGTAATTTTCTGCATCACGTAGCATAAAATCGGTATCAACATAAAATAAATTATCTGTATAATTTAGGGCTGTTCCAATGATTTTTTGTTGATTGTTGGTTTCAAAACCTGAATTTATATTAAAATTCCATTTTTTATTTCCGAAGTTATTTTGGTTTCTTTTTAAGTTAATCGAACCTCCAATTGTACTTCCAAAACAAGCACCTTCTTGACCTGAACAAATAGTAGCTTCAGATAGATTAGATACTTCTACATAAGATGTTATTGGATCCATTTTGTCTGTACAAGCACCAAAAATTCTCATTCCGTCTATGGTTACTAGAGTACGTTCAGAAGGCATAGAATTGATAATTGGTTCCCAAGCGTAAGCACCTCGCTTTATCATGTCAACTTTTGCAGATTTTTGTAAATAGTCGTCTATTGATGTTAATGTTTTTGATTGCTTATCTGATAGTTGTGCTTTTTTTCCAATTACTATGACTTCTTGCATTTGAATTGGTTTTATGGTATCTTTTTTTGATTGCTCTTTTATTATGCTATTATTTGTGTCTTGAGCAGAAATAATTGTGGAAAGAAGCATTAAAAAAGTTGAAAGGAGTAATTTTTTCATTAGAGTAAAAATTAAAAAAGTCAAAAACAGAATTGAATTTGACTTTTTTATAATAATTCAATTAGAATTCTATTTCAAAATAAATACTGCTTGATGTAACAGTTTCTGTAATTTCTTCACCTTTAAGAATTGTGCCATCAGGTTTTGCTAATTGAAGATTTATTTTCCAATAACCTGTCATTGTAAGTGATAATTTTCCTTTGTATAAATTGCCTGCCGTTAGTTGAGTTGCATTTACATTATTTGGTGAACTATGATTTCCCATGCTTGGCATTCTTGGGTCAATTTTTACAGTATAACCATCAACAACAGGAAACGTCATCATATCTTGCATTTTCCAAACACCAACAACTAAATCATTTACAGCTACTTTTGGATGATGAGGATCAACATAAGCCACCAAATATTTCACACCATCAGATCCTGTAAAAGTATTAACTGTTCTTTTTGCAGAAGCAGGGACATCAATTACAGAAGTCATTGTATAATCTACATTATCAATTGTATAATCGATTTTTAAATCCCAATATTCAGTAGTGTTTTGAGCCATTTGAAACATAATATATCCTTCATATAAAGTCCCATCTATTGAAATTTTTTCAACTGTAGATTTTGGGCAGGAGTGATTCATCATAGCCATGTGCATGATTGGCATCCAAGTAACTTCTGCATTTTTTATATATTGATTGTTAGCGTTGTTTTTAATCCTTAATTTAATTTCATTATAACCTTGAACTGTTGCTCCTGTATGAGAATATAACTCAATAGTATGTGTAGTATTTGTAATTTCTTTAAATTTTGTTAATCCATCCAATTCGTTCACTGTTGGATTTGTATTTTCGTCATCATTTGAACATGAGGTAAGAGCTACTACCATAACTAGAATGGTAAATATATTTTTTAAAATAGTTTTCATTTTTTTTATTAAAGTTTATTATACGATGAATCTAAAAGATTTTTTTTAATCAATTTAGAATATAAAAATCCTGTCAATTCATTTTTATGAATTGAAAATTAAATTCAATTTTGAAGTAATTTGATTTTTGAGATAAGCTTAAGCTAAATAAGACTTATTATAGTGTTTAAGAAATAATTGTGGGCGGATGAAAAACGGAACAACTTACCGAGTGAAAGTATAAGTTGGCATAGTTGTCACCAATAGAAGTTTTATTATGAAAATAAATTTGTCTAAAGGATATTTCTGCTATTTCATTGCAGAATAAAAGCTCGACTTCTTGTGTTAAATTATTTTTTTTGTCTGAATTGATGGGCTTATCATCGTTTGATGCTTTTGCTAACTCTTTTATTAAATGACATTTACCATTACATTTAAGTTCTGGTTTAGCTTTGTTTTCACAAAGAACATTAGAGATATAATCATAATTAACAATATAATCTATAACCGGAAGAATTGGTTTTAGAAAAATTGAAAGGATTACTATGATTAGTATTTTTTTCATTAGGCAAATTTACAATGAGAAAAAAGCAATTTTATATGATTGTGGTCATATTTTTAGTAAATTTATAAAAAGTAATTTTGTATCCATAAGTTAAAATCGCTTTTAAACAAAGTTATTTTTGACTTAAAACACACTGTTTCAATCATGCAAATAGATTTAGATTTACTGTATACTTGGGGCGCAATTGCCAAAGAATACAAGAAAAATGATATAATAATTAGTGAAGATGAAGTAGCTCATTTCTACTATCAAGTTGTTGAAGGTTGTGTTAGAATGTTTAATTCTAACGATGAAGGAAAAGAGTTTACTCAAGGTTATTTTTATAACGGTCAAAGTTTTGGTGAACCACCATTATTTATTGACGAGAAATATCCTGCAACTGCTGTTGCTTTTCAAGATTGTAAAATCATTAAACTTTCTAAAGAAAAATTTTTGAAGATTCTAGATGAGTATCCTTCCATTCAAAAGCATTTTTTGATATTAATGGCAAAACGTATTCACGGAAAGGCAAAAACATTAAAAGACATCATCAATCAAAAACCTGAATTTAGAATTTTAGCATTCTTAAATGCACACAAAAAAGGTAATGGTGATCAAAAAGAATTAGTGCCATTTACAAGACAGGAAATAGCCAATTTCACTGGCTTACGAGTAGAAACGGTAATTAGAGCTTTTGCAAAAATGAAAGCAGCCAACAAAATTGAAATTAATAATCATAAAATCTATTTCTAATGCATTTTAACAGCAAGTTTTGGCTGAAATTCTCACTATTAAATTTATTAATTGTAGCACTTATCGGGCTTCTAATGCGTTACAAAATTGGATTTGAATTTCCTTTTTTTGACCAAAAACATTTGCAACATTCTCATTCTCATTTTGCCTTTTCAGGTTGGATTAGTCATACTTTGATGGTGTTGATGATTGTGTTTTTAGAGAAGAAAAAAGTCCTTCTACAAGCTCAGGATGACAATAGAGAAAAGAATATAGAAAATAGATTTTTTAAAAAATACAGCTCAATATTATCTGCCAATTTGATTTGTGCTTATGGAATGTTGGTGTTTTTTATCATTCAAGGTTATGGATTGTTTTCCATAATTTTTTCTACATCTTCGATTATAGTATCCTGTGTTTTTGCTTATTATTTCGTTAAAGATTTGAAATTAATTTCTAATGATGATTTATCTAAAAATTGGTTCAAAACTGCTTTATTTTTCAATGTGATTTCATCGTTCGGTACATTTGCTTTGGCTTATATGATGATTTCAAAAAACATTCATCAAAACGAATATTTAGCATCCATCTATTATTATTTGCACTTTCAATATAATGGTTGGTTTTTCTTTGCTTGTATGGGATTATTATTCTCTTTTTTACAATTAAAACCATCTGAAAATTCATTTTTTAAAAGAACTTTTTGGCTGTTTTTTTTATCATGTATTCCGGCTTATTTTTTATCAACTCTTTGGTGGGATTTACCAATTTGGATTTACCTTATTACTGTTGTGGCAGCATTTATTCAAGTTTATACTTGGTTTAGATTTTTGATTATCATTATCAAAACAAAAAGAGAGTTTCTGTATAATTTTCCTTTCTTTCTACGTTATATTTTGCTTTTTGTGGCTTTTGCATTGAGTATAAAATTTCTGCTTCAATTGGGTTCGACAATTCCTGTATTAAGTACACTAGCTTTTGGTTTTAGACCTATTGTAATCGCTTATTTGCACTTAGTTTTATTGGCAATTATTAGTTTGTTTTTACTTTTTTATGTTTATGCCAATCACTTGATTCATTTCAATAGACAAATAAAAATTGGTGTAATTACTTTCTCAATAGGTGTTTTGTTAAACGAAATAATTCTTGCTATTCAAGGTGTTGCCTCATTTAGCTACACTCCAATTCCGTATGTTAACGAAATGCTATTTGGAGCTGCAATTGTTTTAGTTATTGGTACTGGAATCACTGCTTTTTATTCCATAAAAAAAGTTAAAAATCTTCCGTTATTATGATTGCGCTCATAAAATAACTATTTCATAATTAGGTACTTTGTATGTATAATTTGAAAGTATATTAAAAGTATTTATTATGAAAAAATCAATTAAAACATTGTTATTGGCAAGTTTATTTATTGCCATAGGTTGCAAACAAAACGAACAAGCAACATCAGAAACCACTTCTGAAACTACTGAAGTAAGTTCTGGTGGACAAGAAAATGTAGTAGATGAAACTTCTGTTCCAAACATTGTTCAAACAGCTGTCGGAAGTAAAGATCATACCACATTAGTAGCAGCTGTAAAAGCGGCAGGATTAGTAACTTCG
>LNFM01003759.1_pt1 | contig 45241 bp, 45 predicted proteins | sample 596031 | NCBI WGS metagenome assembly LNFM01 (sample SAMN04254537, study PRJNA301005) | activated carbon metagenome | isolation source: dual media filters at the Ann Arbor, Michigan drinking water treatment plant | place: USA: Ann Arbor
TGCGCGAACAGGCCGAACACATGGATGCACCCGACCGGTGCTCATCGCTGCAAAAAATGCTCTTGCACCGCAGGGGTCGTCCACACATGCTTCCGCTTTGGTGGCTAGGGTCCGTGTCTGCTGCGCGTAGCCTTTGCGGCGAACCTGTACACTCCACCCGGCTGAACGCTTGGTAATCGTTGCAATACCCAATCCCGCTGTGTTGGATTTGTGTTGAGCGGGTATCAGGGCTTAGTCATGGACCCCGTGCGGGTGCACAAAGCCCGGCTAAGCCAAGGCTTTCAGGGCGTTTTATCCGGGGAAAAATGGTGGGCGTGGCAAGGATTGAACTTGCGACCCCTGCGATGTCAACACAGTGCTCTACCACTGAGCTACACGCCCACGAAAGCGCGTCCTTAGCGGGGGTGGCGGTCGGGCGCAAGCGCCGTTTCGCCCTGGCTCACTGTCCGCGCGTCGCTTTATCCATTTCAAACATCCGATCGACCTCCAGCACCAGGTCGCGCAGATGAAATGGTTTCGACAGGACGCGTGCCTGCGGCATTGATTTGCCTGCGCGCAGCGTGACAGCGGCAAAGCCCGTGATGAACATGACCCGCAGCTCTGGACACATCTCGCTCGCCTTTTGCGCGAGTTCAATGCCGTCCATCTCGGGCATGACAATATCGGTAAGCAGAAGATCGAATGGCTCGGTCTCCAGCAAGGGAATAGCGGCAGTGCCGCGATCAACCGCCGTAACCGCATAGCCCGATCGTTCGAGCGCACGCGTCAGATATTCGCGCATCACGCGATCATCCTCGGCCAGCAAAATCCTGATCATGACCGGCTTTCCATTGTCCCTGTTGCGCCCACCTTATGCGCCAAGCCCTTAATATTTTCCAGCCAAGCCGAGATAGTTCGTATCGGGTTGATTGCAGCCGCCAATCGGTCGGCCTAGGCTCTCACCTCATGTCGCGCAGCGCCCTTTCAGCCAATTGTCACGGTCCGGTACCGCCGCAAAGCCCGGTGATCCTGTCGGTGCCCCATGCCGGACGTGACTATCCCGCAGCGTTGCTGGCGGCGATCAGGGTGCCCGTTACCGCGCTGTTGGCCCTGGAGGATCGCCATGCCGACCTGCTCGCGCTGGCGGCGCGCGGCGCGGAAACCGCGCTGATCCAGCGCCCCGCCCGCGCCTGGATTGATCTCAATCGCGCCGAACATGAAAGGGATCCCAAGCTGGATGACGGCGCTGATCTGGCCAGGCAGCCGGCCATGTCGGCAAAATTGCGCAGCGGCCTGGGCCTGATCCCGCGTCGGCTGGCTAATGTCGGGGAGATTTGGGGCAAAAGGCTGAGCGATGCCGACGTGACCGCCCGGATCGTTGCCGATCACCGGCCCTATCATGGTGCCCTCGCCGATCTGCTGGCAGCGGCGCACGCTCGATTCGGCGTAGCGGTCTTGCTCGATATTCATTCGATGCCACCAATCGGTCCGCCGGGAGAAGCCGCGCAGATCGTTTTTGGCGATCGTTTCGGCAAATCGGCAAGGCCGCGCTTTGTCGCAAGGCTGGAGGCAGAGGCGGAGGCTGCGGGCATCGCCCATGCACTCAACTCCCCTTATTCGGGCGGGCATATCCTAGATCGCCATGCCCGGCCAGCGGGCGGTATCCATGCCGTGCAGATCGAATTTGACCGTAGCCTTTATCTCGACTCTGTGCTCGAATCGCCGGGGCCTGGCTTTGCCGCCACGGCGGCCTTGCTTCGCCAGATGATCGCCGCCGTCACCGACGAGGCAATCGCCAGCACCAGCGCCCTGGCCGCCGAATAAGTGCCTACAGCCCAATAAAAAACCACCCCGCGCAACGGATGCGCGAGGTGGCCAAGGTTCAGGGAGTACCCATCTGAAAGATGGGTGGCGCAACCCGGTGAAAGGGGGGGAACACGGGGCCGCGCCTCACCAATATAGGTTTGGGTTCGCGGTGCTACAAGCACCAAATTGGGTTTTAACGAACCCCCTTATAATGAACGACTTAGGCAGCCAATACCGGCGGCGGGGTCTTGCCCTGCTCCGCCTGCATCTGGAAAATCTCCCGCATCTGCGACAGCGAGAAAAGGTGCGCATAGAGCAAGGGCAGCATGCCCGATTTGGCCATCTTGCGGAGCTGATCGCCGCGCAGGTCCATCAGCTTTTCTTCATTCACCATCTGGAAGCCGCGATAGACATAGGGCTGCGCAACACCATCAGCCTGGATGCTGACTTCACCGTCCATCAGCAATTCGGACTCGGTCAGATCGCGCATAAATGCTGCCGTCCGGGCACCGGCCTGTTCAAACATCTCGTTGAACGACAGGATATTCTTGGTCGTCTCGGTCGGCTGGCCATCAGCGAACAACGCCTCGCCTTCATCAAACTTGCCGATCGTGTCGGAGGTTGGGTCGAAGCACAAGGACAGTTCCTCGGCATTCGGGGTCAGCTTGGCGAGCATATAGGGGTAACGGCGGATATAGGCCGGCACGTAGAAATTCGGCAGGTTGATCTTGCCCTCTGCGTCGACAAACACGTTAACGCCCTCGTTCAGGCCCATCAGCGCCAGCGGAATGGCATCGGGGCCCGTCGAAAAGACGATCGGCATGAAACGCTGAACCAGCGCGAATTCGTCAACGGTCACGGGGATGGCATGCTGGCCAATCAAAAAGGGTGCCGTCATCGCTGGACGAATGCGATAATCGGCATGCGCCTGGCTCGAAAGCGGTTCGAGCGAATTGTAAAAAAGCGGGAGTCCCTGCGGGGCGCTGGCCATCATCATCTCCGTCAAAAAAATAGATACAAGCCGAATGGCGAGTTGGCGCCGCCTCTATGGTGCCCGGCGCGCTGGCGCAAGCGCTACGAGCTTGCCGGGATTCATGATCTGTCCCGGATCGAGCGCCAGCTTGATCGCGCGGAGCATCCCCAGCCGGGCGGGCGAGGACAGCCGTTCCAACTCGTGCAGCTTCATCTGGCCGATCCCATGTTCAGCAGAAATAGACCCGCCTGCCGCGACGACAAGATCATTGACGTAGGGCGTAATCAGCACGGCCTGTTCAGCATACCATGTTTCGGCATCGACATCTTTAGGCGCGCGCACGTGAAAATGCACATTGCCATCCCCCAAATGGCCAAAAGCACCGGCGCTGGTACCGGGGAAACGCGCTTCGACTGCACGCGCGGCGGCGATCATGAAACCGGGCATCCCTGCCACGGGCACCGAGATATCATGCTGCACGGCCGGACCACTGGCGCGTTCCGCCGCCGAGATCGAATCGCGCAGCCGCCAAAATGCGTCGGCCTGGGCCTCGCTGGCGGCAATCACTGCATCAGCGACCAGACCATCACCGATCGCGCCAGTCAGCAGCCGCTCCACGATGGCGGCCGGCGATTCGGCATCAGCAGCAGTTGCCACAGCCTCGATAAGGACATGCCAGGGATGCTGGCCCGTCAACGGCGCGCGCGCGCCGGGCACATGGTCGATGACGAGCTGCAGCGAGTGATCCGGGACGATTTCAAAGCTTTCGATGCAATCGGTGGCGGCTTCCATCCGCCGCAGCAGCGCCAGCGCATCAGCCGGATTGGCCACCCCCACCCATGCCACCGCGCGCGCGCTGACATCGGCCACCAGCCGCAGCGTTACCGCCGTGATGACGCCCAGCGTTCCTTCTGCGCCAACCAGCAACTGATTCAAATCATAGCCGCGATTGTCTTTTTTCAGCGCGGTTAGCCCGTCATGCACCGATCCATCGGGCAATACTGCCTCAACGCCAGCGACCAGCGCGCGCATCGTGCCAAAGCGCAAGACCTGGGTGCCACCGGCATTGGTGGACGCAAGCCCCCCAATCGTCGCGCTGCCACGCGCGCCAAGTGTCAACGGGAAACGCCGGTGCTGTTCGTGGACGGCATCATGCAGATCGGCAAGGATAACCCCCGCCTCGGCCACCGCGAGATTAGCCCCGGCATCAATGTGACGAATGCGGTTCATGCGCCGCAGCGACAGGATCAGCGCCGATCCATCGCTAGGCGGGGTCGCGCCCCCGACCATCGATGTATTCCCACCCTGCGGCACCAGCGGCACCCCGGCTTCAGCCGCAGCAGCCACGATCATGGCGACGTCGGCCGTCGTCGCTGGGGCCAGAATCGCCGCGGCCGCGCCATGATATCGTCCGCGCCAATCCACCAGCCAGGGCGCAATATCATTACCGTCGGTGATCACCACCTTGCTGCCAAGGCGATCCTTCAGGGTCTCGATCAGGGAAGTTTGCGCGGCGGTCATTTCCCACGGGTCTTAGCATGATGCCCGCCGCCGTCCATCGCGCAGCGCGTGGAATCACGACCGGACTTTCTGCCGAAGCGACGCACGGCAGGGTTCGCTGGCCAAGAAACTGCTTATGGGCAGATGACTATCCGCTGAAATCGATTCAGGACCAAAAACAAAGCCTAGACGTTATCAATACGCCATAATTCGCCGGCCATTTTAAATTTGGCAACTTATTGGACCACCGAATGACAGATGCTGACCCTCCCAAAAAAGCATCGGCGCTTCGCAAGCGTGCGCTATCGCGATGGGATAATGAGGGTGGCGCGATTGCATCGCCACCCGCCAACGGCAATGTCGGTGCTCCCGCCCCGTCGCCGGGGCGCAGGCCAGACTGAGCTGCGGGCAAGTTGGCGCTCCGGCGAAGAGCTAACGGGCGGCCAGCCATGTCGAAAAAATCGCCGCCAATTCATCCGCTGTTCAACCATCTGGGTTAACAGCGTTGCTTCTCATGATGACTGTCCTGCTCTCCCCCGCACTCATGCTGCTGTTTGCTGCACCGATGCCCGAAAAAAGCGGGCAGGCGAGGCAGACGGTTCAATATGGCATTATGACCTATCGCCAACGCATTGTGATTCGCGTGCCCAAGCTGCCCGATTCACCGCGCGTGCCTCAACAAATCGCGGCGTCGCCGATCCGATGGAAAGAGGTGAAGGCCGATAAATGCCTCGCGATCACATCGATAACGGGTGTTGCCGTCAGCCGGACCGAAAGTGTGGATTTCCTCACCATCGAGGGCCGCAGGCTGCGCGCCAAATTCGACGATGATTGTCCAGCGATCGATTTCTATGCCGGCCTGTATATCCGCCGCACGCTTGATGGCATGATTTGCGCCAAGCGAGATGCCATCCGATCACGATCGGGCGATTCCTGCCGGATCGAGGCGTTTAGGGAATTGCGCCGCAAGCGCTGAAACCGATCGGGCTTTCGGCCTGCCCCAAGGCAAATCTTGACATTTGGGGCGGAATCCGCAACCGCCACTATTGCTTTCAGGCCCGCTGCCAGCGGACCCTTTTTCCGGACACAGCATGACCTTTGCCGATCTCGGCCTATCTGACGAACTTCTTCGCGCAATCGAGGATTCGGGCTATACTGTGCCCACCCCCATCCAGGCGAGCGCAATCCCCTCGATCCTGATGATGCGCGATATGATCGGCGTTGCGCAGACAGGCACAGGCAAGACCGCGTCCTTCGTGCTGCCGATGATCGATATTCTGGCCCAGGGCCGCAGTCGTGCACGCATGCCGCGCTCACTGATCCTCGAGCCAACGCGCGAACTTGCCGCGCAGGTCGCCGAAAATTTCGAGAAATACGGCAAATATCACAAGCTTTCGATGGCGCTACTGATCGGCGGCGTCTCGATGACCGACCAGCTTGCGGCGCTTGAAAAGGGCGTTGACGTGCTGATTGCGACCCCCGGCCGCCTGATGGATCTTTTCGGTCGCGGCAAGATCATGCTCAATGGCTGCTCGCTGCTGGTGATCGACGAAGCCGACCGGATGCTCGACATGGGCTTCATCCCCGATATCGAGGAAATCTGCACCAAGCTGCCCAAGCAGCGCCAGACCCTGCTGTTTTCCGCGACCATGCCTGCCCCGATCAAGCGGCTGGCGGACAAATTTCTTGAAAACCCGAAAATGGTCGAAGTCGCTCGGCCGGCCACCGCCAATGTCAACATCAAGCAATGGGTGGTTTCGGTCTCGGCATCGAAGAAAAAGGACCGGCTGCGCGAGCTGCTCGGCGCCGAAGATGTCAAGACCGCCATCATCTTCTGCAACCGCAAGACGACGGTGCGCGAGCTCAACAAATCGCTGCAGCGCGGCCGCTATCGCTCCAGCGAAATCCATGGCGACATGGAACAATCGCAACGTATCGCCGAGCTTGACCGGTTCAAGGCAGGCGATGTCAACATCCTGGTCGCGTCTGACGTCGCCGCGCGCGGGCTGGATATCAAGGGCGTGAGCCACGTCTTCAATTATGATGCGCCTTGGCACCCGGACGATTATGTCCACCGCATCGGCCGCACTGGCCGCGCAGGGGCGACGGGTGTTGCCTTCACTTTCGTCACGCCCGACGATGCTGAGAATATCGCCAATATCGAAAAGCTGACGGGGCAGAAAATCGACCGTTTCGCCAGCGAAAGCGGACCTGTCGACAGCCCTGCCGACGAGGATGAGCGGGCACCACGCAAGTCCCGGCGTAAGCCCGCCGCCAAGGCTGCCGCCAAGCCCGAACCTGCGGCGCCCGCGGCCGCGCCAACATTCGATGATGATCGTCTGATCGATGCCCATGCCGAACGCGCGCAGCCTGCCGCACGGCCAGCGCGCGCTGCGCCGAATTCGGCCCCAACGGCAACGGCCAAGCCAATGCCGCCAAAGGCCAAACCAGCGCCGGCCCGAACGACGGCGATTGATGACGGCGACGATGATGGCGGCTGGAACGGCCCGTTGCCGGATTTCCTGCGCGCCAAGATCAGCTGACGCACGCTATGTCGGGCATTGTCGAACGCGTACCGATTCAGACGATCGACAGCCCTTGCATCAATATCTGCGCCATCGATCCGGCATCCCAGCTCTGCACGGGCTGCGCGCGGTCGCTGCACGAAATCGCTGGCTGGACGAGCGGCAGCGCTGAATGGCGCGCCAAGGTGATGGCTGCGCTGCCAGCGCGGCGACAGGCGATGATGGGCTAACAGCCCCGTCAGGCCGTGGCTTACGCCTCAGCAATCAGCGCCAAATCAATTCCCTTGGCGCGGACATAGGCATCGCGCGAGACCAGTCGAGCGATATAGGCCTCGAACGCCGCACGCTTGGGTAGAGTACCGAACTGCACGCCCCAAATGACTTGCGATCCGACATAGACATCGGCGGCGGTAAACCGGTCACCCGCGATATAGGGCGATGCCGCTACCGCCTTTTCGAGCACATCAACCGCGAGATCGTAATTGCCGTAACCGGCCATTCGCCCTTGATCATCGGTCGGTGCAAAACCCATTGCGCGGTTCGTGACCGCTTGTTCCAGCGGCCCCGCGCCAAAAAACAGCCAGCGATAATAGTCAGCGCGCTCGGCTGGCGTAGGGGCAAGCCCGGCATCGGGGAAAGCTTCGGCAAGATAGGCGCAAATCGCCGCGCATTCGGTAACGACCTGTCCGTTGTGCACGATCGCCGGCACCTTCCCCATCGGATTGATCGACAGAAATGGCTCCTGCTTCATCGTCGTTGCGTAATCGAGCAGGACAGTTTCATAAGACGCCCCGCTCTCTTCAATAGCCCAGCGCGCAATCTGCCCGCGCGACATTGGATTGGTGTAGAAGGTCAAAATACCAGCCATGGCGACTCCCCCCTTTTTCAGAACAGAAAAAGAACAGATCGGCGCGCTGGCGTCAAGCCTTGTGCGGCGCGCGATACCACCAGACGCCGTCGATCACATCCTTGACGGCGCGCCCTTCGACCTCGAGCCTGCGGAGATGCGCCAGCGCCTCACCAGTCGCCATGCCGTAGACCTCAGGGCCGATCGCGCGGCGGAACAGCCGCCCGAAACAATCGACCGCCCGTCGCGGCGCTTCGGCGATGAACACAGCAAGTTCATCGAGCCGATCGCGATGCTCCCGGTCGAGCGCGTCGAGCCGGACATGCAGCCCCGAAAACACGTCGCCATGCCCTGGAAGCACGATCAGATCATGCGGCAGCTTCTTCAGCTTGGCGATTGAATCGAGCCACTCGCCCAAGGGATCGGCTTCGGGCTCAGTCACGCCCAGCGAGACGTTGGAGCTGATCCGCGGCAACACCTGGTCGCCCGAAATGAACAGGCCGCGCGCTTCATCGAACAAGCAGGCATGTTCAGGCGAATGGCCTGATCCGGTGACGATCCGCCAGGGCCGCCCGCCGATCATCAGCGATTGGCCATCGACAATCCGCCTAAAGCCAAGCGGCAGCGGTGTGATGATCCGGCGAAACCCGCTCCACCCGCGTGACATGCCGCGCGCCATTGGCTCCTCACCCCAGCCAGCCGCGCGCCACATCGCGATCATTTCCGCCGGCACGGCATCGCGTGCATCGGCCGCAAGCATCCGCGCGGTCAGCCATTCACCCCGCGTCATGATCAGTGGCGCATCGTGATGATCGCACATCCAGCCCGCCAGGCCGATATGATCCGGGTGGAAATGCGTGCCGATCACCTTGGTGATGCGCACGCCCGCCAATGGCCCCTTGCTGATCGCCTTCCACGCCGCCCGCGCCTCTGGCAGGTTCATGCCGGTATCGACCAGCGCCACGCCCGGCCCGCGATCATCATGATCGTCGATCAGCCAGCAATTAATGTGCTTCAACGGGCCCGGCACCGTCAGCCGCACCCAGCGCAGCCCATCGGCCACCGTCATCACCTGATCAGGTTCAGGGCCGACATGCCCGAACGGATAGGTCAGCCCTTTATGACTGGTCGCCACAAAGCTTTCATCAGCGACCAGCGCGGCATCGGGGGAGATGCGCGTCACGTCAGCGGCGCTTGAAGGGGTCCTCGAAGCCGCGCGCTTCCAGTTCAGTCTCTTCCATGCCGGCATTTTCCGCGTCACGGACGGCCTGTTCGCGCTGTGCGCGCAATTCGGTGATCAACGCGGCGCGGTCGCCTTCAAGGCGGTTGTCAACCGGGGCTTCGATGCCGGCTGCCTTGGCTGCCTTGGCGACGATGGCATCAAGTTCGCGCTGCGAACACAGGCCGAGCGTAACCGGGTCCTTCGGCGTGATATTGGCGATGTTCCAATGGCTACGGTCGCGGATCGCGGCGATTGTCGTCCGGGTGGTCCCGATCAGGTTACCGATCGCGCCGTCCGAAATTTCGGGGTGGTTGCGGATGATCCAGGCAATGCCGTCGGGCTTGTCCTGGCGCTTGGAAACCGGCGTGTAGCGCGGGCCCTTGGTCCGGCGGATCTGCTCTGGCCCCTTCAGAATCTTCAGCCGATAATTGGGATCCGCCTGGCCCTTGTCGATTTCGTCCTGCGTCAGCTCATGCGCGCGCAAAGGATCGCGACCCGTTAACTTGGTGGCGGCAGTATCGTCGGCAATCGCCTGAATTTCGAGGATATGCAGGCCACAAAATTCAGCAATCTGCTCAAAGCTGAGCGCAGTATTGTCAACGAGCCAAGAGGCGGTTGCATGCGGCATGAGCGGCTGGGCCACGGGAAACTCCTTAAAAACAGAAAGGGCCGCCCCGTTAAGGAGCGGCCTGTAATGCGGATGACTTAATGCGGATCGCCTGCCGGGGCAAGGCGCTTAACAGACACGACGATTTTGCCAACCCGCCATCAGGCGGCCATGGCTTCATCATCATCCAGCTGGATCGGGGCCAGTGCCTCCAGAAACTGGCGGGCGCTCGCTTCCCAGGTAAAGGTTCGGCCGTAAGCCGCACAGGCCGCGCGATCACGCGTCAGCGCGGCGGCGATCGCGACATTGAGATCATCATCCATCGCGCCGATATCCGCCTTCACGACATCGATGGGCCCGGTCACGGGGAAAGCGGCGACCGGCACGCCAGACGCCAGCGCCTCAATCATGACCAGGCCAAAAGTGTCCGTCTTGCTTGGGAACACGAAGACATCGGCAGCGGCATAGGCAGCCGCCAGATCAGCGCCGAATTTCGGGCCCAGAAAATGCGCTTCGGGATATTTCGCTTCAAGTGTCGCGCGCGCAGGGCCGTCGCCGACAATCACTTTGACGCCTGGCACACTCGCTTCGAGAAAGGCCTCGATATTCTTTTCGATGGCAACGCGGCCGACATAAAGCTGGATCGGCCCGCCCAGCGCACGGATCGCCGGATCGGGGGTGATGTGAGGGCCAAAAATCGACAAATCCACCCCGCGCCCCCAATGCCTGATCTTGTTCAGGCCATGCGTCCGCAGCGTGCGCGCGATTGAGGCGGTTGAGGCAAGCACGGCCTGCGCCGGCCAATGGAACCAGGTGATGTACCGCCAGATCCAGCCCGGATCGATGCCCGTTCGCGCCGAGACATAATCCGGAAATTGGGTGTGATAGGCAGTGGTGAAAGGAAAATCGCGCGACAGGCACCAGCGCCTTGCCGCCAGGCAGATCGGCCCTTCCGTCGCCAGATGGATCGCGTGCGGGTTAAAATCGGCGAGCATCTTGCCGACTGATGACGTCCGCGCAAAGGCTAGCCTGATTTCAGGATAGGTCGGACACGGCATCGAATAAAAATGTTCAGGGCTGATCACCAGCACCTGATGGCCCTGGCGCTCCAGCTCGGCGCGCACGGATTGCAGCGTGCGGACCACACCGTTGACCTGGGGGCTCCACGCGTCGGTGGCGATTGCGATCCGCACCGGCGTCAGGCCGCCATGGCCGGCATTGTGGCGAGTTCCCGCACTGCGATTTCGTCCGCCCAATGGAGCACTTCCATCCGACCGTCGAAATGCTCGACCAATGCGGTACAACCTTCTACCCAATCTCCGTCATTCCAATACTCCACACCTTGAATCATCCGGTGCTCTGCGGTGTGAATATGGCCGCAAACCACCCCATCCACGCCGCGCGCGCCGGCTGCATGTGCGACAATCTCTTCATAATTCGAGATAAACTCGACTGCGTTTTTCACCTTCGCCTTCGCGTGCTTCGATAGCGACCAATAGGGCAGGTTAAAGCGTCGACGAAACGCGTTGACCAGCCGGTTCAGCGCCATCAGCGCGTTATAGGCGAGATCGCCCGCATGCGCGAGCCACTTATGCGCCAGCGTGATCGCATCGAATTCATCGCCGTGCAGCACCAGCAATCGCCGCCCGTCGGCGGTCTGGTGGATTGCCTTGCGCCGGATCGCGATGCCGCCGAAATCCAGCCCGGAAAACTGACGAAAAACCTCGTCATGATTGCCCGGAATATAGATTACCTTGGTGCCGCGCTTGGCGCGCTTTAGCAGCCGCCAGACGATGTCATTATGCGCAGCCGGCCAGTAGAATTTCTTCTTCAGCCGCCACCCGTCAATGATATCGCCAACCAGATACAGCGTCTCGCTATCCACGTGATCGAGAAAATCGATCAGCATCTCAGCATTACAGCCACGTGTGCCTAAATGGATGTCTGATATCCAGATGGTGCGATACTGCTGCCGCCCACCAAATGTCCGTTCTGGGATGGCCGGTTCTGAATGCACGAAATCGGCGAAATCGGCCAACCCGCTATCGATCGAAAGCTGGGCAATATTCATGCGCGTAACCCCGCAACCATCCCTTGGTTGGTCGGCTATGCCCCGTTTATGTTACATTTTGAATCGTTGGGGGCCCGCGATTCATCAGTTTCGGCGGTTTTTTCGCCCCATGTTTAATCGAGAATCCCAATATAGCCCGGCACCCTCGGCACGGGCACGCGCCATGCCAAGTTGGCGCAGTTGCGCGGGGCCGATGCGCACGCATGGCCGGTCGGTCGCACCTGCGGGGCGCTTGCTACGGCCGGCCTTTCGATGCCCGCTTTTCGGCGCGCTGTTTGTCGGCGGCGAGCGTTGCGCGCATCATCTGTGCGTAGTCACCGTCGAGAAACCACCAACGGAAAAGCTGATCGCCGACAAAGCCCAGCACCCCGGGCAACCGCGTTCGGTTCATCTTGAACGCATAGGTCCAGCGGACGTGCGTCTCGCCCGTTAGCAGCTGGGTGCGGACAAAATCACCGACGGCATAGCTAATCGGGCGCGCAGTTGCCGAGGTATAGTTCCACACAATGTAGCGGAAACGCGCCTCGGTCGCGTTGGCCCGATTTTCGAGCAATTGCTCCATCAATGTCGAGCCATCCGACAAGCATACGATGCGGCGCGCGCCGGGAAAGTCGAACGCGCCGGGCGTCAGCAGCCTGGTACCCGTCACCGACGGCAAGTTCTTTTGCGGCGGAATGGCGTCTTCGAGCTTGGTTTCGGCAATCGACGCGAGGACGACGGGCAGCGGGGCCTTTATCCGAATGGTTTCCACGCGCGATACCAGCCGTTCCACCGGCAGCGGCGCAGGCGGCGGCGCCTTCGAATAGCCAACGGGCGGTACACATGGTGCCGCCACCGCTGGACCCGACACACCGAGCATTGCCAGCCACGTCATCAATCTCGCTCTCATCGCGCGCCCCTAATCGCCGACCATCGGATATTACGATGTTCGGATTATCCGATGGTCGTTGCAAATGTCAATCCCCCACTTGCAGGATCGCGGCGCCACGGGTTAGGCGGTGCCATGGCCGCAGCCCAGTCCCTCGTCGAAGAAGCACAAGTCGACGCCTTGCTTGCCGGCGTGATCGGGCTGTTGCGGCGGTTCAAGCTCGAACCCGGCTTGCTGGCGGACAGCGTCTATGCCGACCTTCACCACAATGACATTGGCCTGCTCACTCATCTCCAGCCGGGCGATGGGCGGCCCGTTCGGGTGCTTGCGAGCGAGTTTGGGGCGCCCGATTCCACCATCTCCTCCGCGCTGGACCGGCTTGCGCGGCGCGGGCTGATTCGCCGCGTCCCGAGCGAGACCGACCGGCGCAGCGTGCTGGTATCGTTGAGTGCCGAGGGCGAAGTGCTGGCAGACCGGCTGTTACAGATTCAGCGCGATAACTGCCGCGCGATGCTTGCGGCCCTACCAGCCGATGATCGCGCGACGCTGATCAGGCTGGCGGGTGTCATGGTGGCCGATGCCGCCGAATAGCGGCGCCGAGTCTCGCTAGATCGCGACATGCCCCGGCACCGCCGCGACCCGCGCCAGCCAAGCGATGACGTTGACATAGGGCGCGAGAGAGAAGGCGCCGCCTTCCTCGGCAACATGGGTGTAGGCGTAGAGCACAATGTCGGCGAGCGTCAGCGTGTCACCGACGAGAAAGGGCGTCTTCGCCAGTTGCGCGTCCATCAGCGCGAGCGCCGCCATCCCCGCGACTTGCTTGGCCATTAGCTGACCCTTTTGCGCATCGGACAGGTTCTCGGCGCCGACGAACGCCAGCCAGAAGCGCAAGGTCGCGATGTTGGGTTCGTGGTTATACTGCTCCCAGAACATCCAGCGCAGCATGTCGGCATGGTCGAAGCGATCAGCCGGAATCAGCGCCGATCCGTGCGCCAGATAGACGCAGGCGGCATTGCTTTCGGGCAGGAATTTGTCGCCGATCTGCAGGACCGGAATACGGCCATTGGCGTTGATGTCGCGCAAGAAGGCAGGCGTCCGCGTTTCGCCCGCGAGAATGTCATACCCCCGCCGCTCCAGCGCGATCCCTAAATGCGCGGCCGTAAGCCGAATCTTGTAGCAATTCCCCGACGGGGGATATTCGTGCAGGATCAGCGTGTCGGTCATTGCCCCACCCCCCCTTCAAGCGTGGCGGCGGACGCGGTCGTTGCTGGACCCGCAATTGCGGGCGGTGCGACGATCTTGGTCAGCGCGTCGAGCGACGATCCGTCCAGCCCCAGCTCCTTCATCAGTCCGTCGATCAAGGGCGCCTGCGCGCGGTAGCGGAGCGCCGCCGATACCGCCGAATTGGCAAGATTCTGGTCGCCGCCATCATGGCCGCCGCCATTGCCGCCCTGTCCGTTCAGCCCTTCGACCTGGACGATCTTGATGCTGTCGATCGCTTCGATCGGCTTGGCTGCCTCGCGGATGATTTCGGGCAACACCTTCAGCAGCGCAAGCTTGCTCTGCAACGACATGGTGTCGGACGACAGGATATTGGCGGCCTCGTTGACGGCGCGTTGCCCGGCCGCCTCGACCTCGAACCGGATTCTGTCTGCCTCGGCCTTCAGCTTTACCGCTTCGGCATCGCCTTCCGCCGTCAGGCGCTGCGCCTCAGCACGATCAGCCGCAGCCTGTTTCTCAGCCTCGGCCTGCACCTTGACGCCGATCGCGGCGCGTTCCGCCTCTCGCGCCGCATCGATCAGTTCGATGCGTTTTTGGCGCTCGGCAATCTCGGTTTCCCGCGCGGTGCCGACCTGTTCCTCGGCGGCGACCGCCTTGGCGCGGGCGCCATCGGCCTCGGCGCGCGCCTGACTTTCTTCACGGCTCTTGTTCTGGACCGCGATCTGCTGCTCCTGTCGGGCGAGTTCGAGCGCCTGGGTCTGCGCAATCTGCGCTTCCTTGACGGCGCGGTCAGCCTCGATCTGCTGGCTGTCGATTTGCTTCTTGGCCTCGATCCGGGCTTGCTCCGACTCCTGCTGGCGCAGCGACTGTTCGCGCGCGACCTCGGAGGCTTGCGCCGCGCGCTTCATCTCGATCTCGCGCTCCTGCTCCAGCCGCGCAAATTCAGTGTCGCGCCCAATCAGGAAGCTCTGGCGCGACGCTTCCAGATTCTTGGTCTCGATCTGGACGCGGGTATCCTGCTCAATGTCGTTGCGCGCCTTTTTGCGCAGCTCGATCTGCTCGGTCAGCTTGGTGAGGCCCTCGGCGTCAAAGGCATTATTGGCGTTGAAATGCTCGATCGAGGTCTGGTCGAGCCCGGTCAGCGACACGCTCTCCAGCTCAAGCCCGTTCATGGCGAGATCGACCGACGAGGCCTGCTGCACTTTCTGCACGAATTCACTGCGTTGCTCATGCAGTTGCGCCATCGTCATGCCGGCGGCGACCGAGCGCAGCGCATCGACGAACTTGCCTTCGACCAGCTCCTTCAGCGCATCGGGGTGCATCGTCCGCATGCCGAGCGTCTGCGCCGCGGTCGCGATCGACTGCGCATCGGGCTTCACCCGGACATAGAATTCCGCCTTCACGTCGATCCGAAGCCGGTCGAAGGTGATCAGCGCATCGGTGTTCTTGCGCTCGACCGCCAGCCGCACGGTGTTGAGATTGACGGGCATCGTTTCGTGAAACACCGGCAGCACCAGCGCGCCGCCGTTGATCACCACCTTTTCCCCGCCGAACCCGGTTCGAACGAAGCCAACCTCTTTCGACGCACGTTTGTAGAGCCGCGCGAGCATCAGGCCGATGACCAGCAGGACGATGAGGCCCACGCCAGGATAAACGACATAAGGCAGCACTGAGCCGCCCTGAGTCACCAGGTCGTTCATGTTGATTACACTCCGAGTTGCGGCAAGCGATGATCGCCGCGGGAAATGGCGCGGAACAGGTCGTTCTCGCGCCGCACGAGGAGGATCGCTTCGCCCTCCTCTAAGATTTGGTCGGGCGCATTGGGCTCGACCATCACGAAATGGGCCTGACCGTGGACATCCTCCACCCGTGCCCGGGCGGGCGACCCATGCGACGCGCGACCGGTGACGATCTGGCCTGTTTCGCCAACTAATGTGTCGAGCGAAACGGCGGTGGTGAAATCGCGCGGCAAAATGCGCGCGAGCCCGCGTGCGCTGAACCCTGTCAGCGGCAGTGCGGCAACCAGCGCCGCCGGCCCGGCAATCAACGGCGACAGAAACGTCCCAAGCCAGTCATGGCTCGCCTGTTCGATGATCAGCCCCGTCGTCCCGAACAGCGCCAGAAAAACGACGATCAGGATCATCAGCGGCAAGGTGCCGACACCAAGCCAGCCGAGCAAGTCGATCTCCGCATCGACATCGGCATCGACGTGCGCGTCGATTCCGAAGTGCCCGCCCAGACCAACCAGTTGAACCGCGCCGATCAACAGCATCAAAATCAGCGCCGACACAAAAACGACGCTCTCCGACGCACCCAGAACCGCAAACACGAACATTCTCCTGTTGCGGTCGATATTAGAAGGACTTGGGGTGGCGGGATAGCGGAATCGGATGGGGGGCGTACCGATTTTACGGGGCGGTGTTTGCGGTGACGGAGAAAAGGCAGCTGGACCCCCGCCTTCGCGGGGGAGACGGGGGGAGAGTAACGCTGCATGGCGGCCGTCGCCCCCGCGAAGGAACAGGTCCAGCCAATCCGGATTCGCCCGCTCGATGAGCGCAACCTTCCAATCGCGCCGCCATTTCTTCATCGCCTTTTCGCGCGCAATCGCATCCTCGATCCGCTCGGTATATTCGGCGTAGACAAGTTGGGTCAGGTCGTATTTCTTGCAGAAGTCTGCGCCCTCCCCAGTCGCATGTTGGAAGGCGCGGCGCGAGATGTCGGCGGTGACGCCGATATAGATGGTGCCGCGATAGCGGTTGGACATGATGTAGACCCAGCCGCCCATTGGCACTCACCGGGCTGCGGAGAAAGGTAGCTGGCCCCCCGCCGTCGCGGGGGAGACGAAGAAAATATGAGTGGTCTTGTCGATCACTGCTCCCTCCCCGTCGCCCCTGCGAAGGCGGGGGTCCAGCTGCCCTCTTCAGCCCTCACCCCATGGTCAGCACAATCTTGCCGACATGGTCGCCCTCTTCCATCCGGGCGTGGGCAGCGCCAGCTTCGGCCAGCGAATAGGTCTTGTCGATAACCGGTTTCAGCTTGCCCGCTTCGACATGCGGCCAGACAACGCGCGCCAGTTCGTCCGCGACCATTGACTTGAAGCTCAGGTCGCGCGAGCGCAGCGTTGAGCCGGTTAATGTCAACCGTCGCCGCATCACCTCAAAGATCGGGATGGTCGCCATCAGCCCGCCCTGCACCGCGATCGACACATGCCGTCCGTCATCGGCCAGGCATTGCAGGTTGCGGGGCACGTAATCGCCGCCGACCATGTCGAGCACGACGGCGCAACCCTTGCCCGCCGTGATTGCCTTCACCCGATCGACAAAATCCTCGGTTTTGTAATTGATCGCGTGCGCTGCACCCAGCGCCAGGGCCGCTGCGCATTTGTCGTCCGATCCCACGGTGACGATCACGGTCAGCCCAAACACAGCGCCTAGCGCAATCGCCATCGTGCCGATCCCGCTGGTCCCGCCATGCACCAGGACCGTGTCGCCTTCAGTGGCGTATCCGCGCTCAAAGACATTGGTCCATACGGTAAACAGCGTTTCGGGGATTGCCGCCGCCTCGACCATCGACAGTGCTGGCGGCACGGTCAGGCATGTGCCGACAGGCGCGACGGCATATTCGGCATAGGCCCCGCCGCCGACCAAAGCGCAGACCGACTGGCCGAGCATTTCACGCTCCACACCGTCGCCAATCGCGACCACCTCGCCCGCCAACTCCAGCCCCAGGATCGACGGAGCGCCGGGCGGCATCGGGTACATACCCTTGCGCTGGAGCACATCGGGCCGGTTCACCCCGGCAGCCGCCACCTTGACGAGCACCTCCCCGGCCGCAGGTTGCGGCACGGGCCGCGATACCGGGAGAAGTACCTCTGGCCCGCACGGCGTCACCGGATCGATTGCAGTCATCGTGTCGGGAATCGCGGTCATCGAGTCCGTCGCCCTTTTTGGTTCTGCAGGAAAAAGCCCCGAAGCCCTTATTGACACGACCGCCGCGCGGGTCAACGTTGTGACGATGGAGCCCGACGAGCCTCTCGCGCGTCGGGCGGGCGATCCTCTGGATGCGCTTGCCCGGCATGATCTCGATCCCTTCTCGGTCGAGGAGCTAGAAGCGCGCATTGGTGCGCTGACGGCAGAAATCGAACGCACCCAGCGACATTTGCACCGCGCCGTTAACCATCGCGCAAGCGCTGACGCGTTATTCAAGCGGTGACGACACAATCGCCTCGGGGCCCGGCTGAGGCGATAATTTGTCAAGTGCTTGATGCGGGAGCGCTGCCTTCCGACATAGCTGGAAAGGGCCGCACATTGCTGGCGGCCCGTTTGGAGTAGACGATAATGCCTTCCTTCGCATCTGCCCTTGAGACGACGCTCCACAAGGCCCTTGAAGCGGCGACATCGCGCCGCCACGAATATGCGACGCTCGAACATCTTTTGCTGGCGCTGGTCGATGACGAGCATGCCAGCAAGGTGATGATCTCGTGCGGCGTCGATCTGGGCGAACTCAAGACCACCGTCGCGCATTATCTCGACACCGAGCTTGAAGCGCTGAAGGTCGAACAGGCGACCGATCCCTCGCCCACCAGCGGTTTCCAGCGGGTCGTGCAGCGCGCCATTCTTCACGTCCAGTCATCCGGCCGCGACGAAGTCACGGGTGCCAATGTGCTGGTCGCGCTGTTCAGCGAGCGCGAAAGCTATGCCGTCTATTTCCTGCAGCAGCAGGATATGAGCCGGCTCGATGCCGTCAGCTTCATCAGCCACGGCGTTGGCAAGGGCAGCACGCCGACCGAAGCTTCCACGCCAAAGGGTGCGGAAGAGGAAAAGCCCGCCAAGCAGGACAGCAAGGGCAAAAACGAAAGCGCGCTCAAGCAGTTCTGCGTCGATCTCAATGAGAAGGCGAAGAACGGCAAGGTCGATCCACTGATTGGCCGTCATGCTGAAGTCGATCGGACGGTGCAGATTCTCTGCCGCCGGTCGAAGAACAATCCGCTTTATGTCGGTGATCCCGGCGTGGGCAAGACCGCGATCGCCGAGGGCCTCGCGCGCAAAATCATCGAAGGCGATGTGCCCGAGGTGCTGAAGCCCGCCGTCATCTATTCGCTCGACATGGGCGCGCTGCTCGCGGGGACACGCTATCGCGGCGATTTCGAAGAGCGGCTGAAGGCAGTCGTCAACGAACTCGAAAAGCTGCCCGATGCGATCCTCTTCATCGACGAGATCCACACAGTCATCGGTGCAGGCGCCACCTCGGGCGGGGCGATGGACGCCTCCAACCTGCTGAAACCCGCGCTGTCGGGCGGCACGATCCGCTGCATTGGTTCAACGACCTACAAGGAATTCCGCAACCACTTCGAAAAGGACCGCGCGCTGCTGCGGCGCTTCCAGAAGATCGACGTCAATGAGCCGACAATCGAGGACACGATCAAGATCCTGACCGGCCTGCGCACCGCGTTTGAAGACCATCACAACGTGAAATACACGCCCGATGCGATTAAGACCGCGGTTGAGCTGTCGGCGCGCTACATCAACGATCGGAAATTGCCCGACAAGGCAATCGATGTGATCGATGAGGTCGGCGCGATGCAGATGCTGGTGCCGCCGAGCCGCCGCAAGCGGACGATCACCGCCAAGGAGATCGAACAGGTGATCGCGACGATGGCGCGCATCCCACCGAAATCGGTGTCAAAGGACGATACCGCCGCGCTCGCCTCGCTCGAGACCGATCTGAAGCGCGTTGTATTCGGCCAGAATGCCGCGATCGAGAAGCTCGCTTCTGCGATCAAGCTCAGCCGCGCTGGCCTGCGCGATCCCGACAAGCCGATCGGCAATTATCTATTCACCGGCCCGACGGGTGTGGGCAAGACTGAGGTCGCGCGCCAGCTCGCCTCGATCATGGGCATCCCGCTCCAGCGTTTCGACATGAGCGAATATATGGAACGCCACTCAGTCAGTCGGCTGATTGGCGCGCCTCCGGGCTATGTCGGCTATGATCAGGGCGGCCTGCTCACCGATGCGGTCGATCAACAGCCGCATTCGGTGCTGTTGCTTGACGAAATCGAAAAGGCGCATCCGGACCTGTTCAACATCCTGTTGCAGGTAATGGACAACGGCAAGCTCACCGATCACCACGGCAAGACCGTCGATTTCCGCAACACTATCCTGATCATGACCACCAATGCGGGCGCCAGCGATATGGCGCGCGAGGCGGTCGGCTTTGGCGCAATGACGCGCGAAGGTGAGGATGAGGAGGCGGTGAAGAAGATGTTCACCCCGGAATTCCGCAACCGGCTCGATGCGATCGTCCCGTTCGGCTATCTGCCGCCAGAGGTTGTTGCCCGCGTGGTCGACAAGTTCATTCTGCAGCTCGAATTGCAGCTGGCGGACCGGCAGGTGCACATCAATCTGGACGATGAATCCAAGGCGTGGCTCACCACCAAGGGCTATGACAAGCTCTACGGTGCCCGCCCGATGGGCCGCTTGATCCAGGAAAAGATCAAGCAGCCGCTGGCCGAGGAGCTGCTGTTCGGCAAGCTCGTCCATGGCGGTGAGGTGACGGTGAAGATGAAGGACAATGCGTTGGCGTTTGAGATTACGCCAGCAGCACCCAAAAAGCCGAAGAAAAAGGGCAAGGCAGAGCCCGTCAAGGCGAAGTGAAAGGCTCGGCGCGAGGGGGACGGGGTTCCCCTCGCGCCGATAAGCACTATCCTATGGTCGCATCTGTTGCGGCAAAGTGATCGCCGCACCGGCCCGGAACGTTGCGGGCAATGGCGCACCAGATTGTACCGCGCAGAAATCGACCAGACTGATCTCAGCGCCGACGCGGCAGCATAACTGTCTCAATTTATTCGCCTCTTCGTCACGACCGGGTCATCAGGAAGCCTCTCGCCGCGGCTAGAGGAGGCGCGTCACGCAGCAAATACTGCGGACAATCCCCCCTTCCCAGGAGATCACCATGTCGATCATGACTCATCGGCTGTCGGTTGCTGCCCTGCTCGCAGCTGCCCTTATCGCCCCCGCTTTTGGCCAAACTACAGGCGAGGATCGGCAACGCCTGATCATCGCATTCGACCCGGCCGATTTGATGACCAAATCCGGTCGCCTGCGTATAGAAGCACGGCTTGCCCGCGCCGCTGATCGGGTTTGCACGCCGGATGACCGTCCCAGCATCGCCGTTGGCCGGATTGATCGCGCTTGCCGCGACGCGGCGCTCAACGATGCTCGCCGTCAGCTCGCCCAACGCGTGGGCGCAGCGCAGGGGCGCGTAGAGGTCGCAGCGGTTGAGGGCCAGTCCGGCTCGCATTGAGCGGCATTGCCATACCGGCCCCGATGCTGCCGCGCAGCGTCGGGGCCATGGCGGCGCCCCAACCCGATTGTTGCCAATCTTTACCCAATCTTTGCCATAGCCAATGTATATCTGCTGGATGATCTTCCGCTCAGCCTATCGATTTTTGTCCCCCCTTTACTTGTTGATATTAATGGTGGGTATCGTCGGCTTGGCGAACCCGGCGGCAGCGCAAATCGGCCTGGGCAGCACCCCGCTGAAACTATGTATCAAGCCAGTCGCTTCGGGCGACGCGCCGGCCCGGCTTTTCCGATCGCCTGCTGCGTTTGATTGCAGCACCCCACAGACGCAATTTGGACGCGGCGATTTCTGGGTACTCGCCTCGCATTTGCCGATCAGCACCCGCGCAGCCACACCGCTAAGCGTGCGGACCGCCGCCATCTGGCAACGCCATTCGACGCTCTACGGCCGCTTTGCCGATGGCGCGATCGTGGCGCTACCGCTGGGTCGCGGCGATGTTTCGCGCCACCTTCAGCTTGGCGCCATTGTCGAACAGGCGATTCCTGCCCACCCTGCCCCGCTGGTCCAGCTGCTCTGGAAAATCGAAGGTGCATCCAATCTGCGCGGGATCGTGGTCGGGGCGCAGACCGCGACGCGCGAGGAAAGCGCGCTGAACAACCTGTTCATGGCGGCGCTCTACGCTGCTTTTGGCGGGTTATGCGTCGCTTTGCTGGTGCATAACCTGGCGATGTGGCGGGCGATGAAGCATGATTTCCAGATCATCTACTGCCTGATGGTCGTCACCTTGATGATCTACACCCTGTCATCATCGGGCGCTCTCGCATGGCTGTGGCCGTCCATGCCGGATATGGACCGCATCCGGATCAATTATCTGATGCTGTCTTCGTCGGCGAGCTTGGCGCTGCTCTTTGCACGCAGCTATTTCGAACCCCGCGTCTTTGCCGGCTGGATCGGCGTAGCGGTGCGACTGGTGACGGTTATGCTGATGACCAGCGGCCTGAGCTTCGCCCTGCTGGTCCCCTGGCAAGCGCTTGCCCTCCACAAATTCTTCGCCTTCTCGTTTCTGGCGATGGTCGCGCTGATCCCCGCCGTGCTGTGGCGGGCGTGGCGGACAAAGAGCAGCTATCTTCGGGTCTTCGCCATTACCTGGGCCGCGCCGATCATCTTTGCCGGGCTACGCGTGGCCAACAGCCTCAATCTCCTGAACTGGAGCTTCTGGGTCGATAACTCGACAATTCTGGCGATGACCAGCGAGGCGCTGTTGTCATCCTTGGCGATATCCTATCGCATCCGCATGCTGAGCCGCGAACGCGACGATGCCCGCGTTCAGGAACTTGCCGCCCGGGCGCTGGCCGATACCGACCCGCTGACCGGCCTGCTCAATCGCCGATCCTTTCTGGATCGGGCGATCGGACGCCAGGGCGATCATGTGCTGATGATTGCCGATCTCGATCATTTCAAAACGGTCAACGAGACGATCGGCCATGATGGCGGTGACGAGGTGCTGCGCGTGTTCGCCCGATCGCTACGGGCGTCATTGCCAGCAGAAGCGCTGGTGGCGCGGATCGGCGGCGAGGAATTTGCCATCGTTCTACCCGCCGGGGAGCCGATTGACGCCAATGCGATTCTCGATCGGTTGCGCGCAGAACGCATGCCGTTCGATCTGACCGTTACCGCCAGCATCGGCACTGCGGCTGGGCCGCTGACCAGCGAGATCGACTGGAAAAAGCTCTATCGACGCGCTGATCGCGCGCTGTTTGCCGCCAAAACCGAAGGGCGTGATTGCGCGCGCCACAATATGGCGCTTGCCGCTTAAGCATCATCTTGTGCCCGCGCCACGATTACGGTAAATATTGCGCCAGGAGGTCGATGCGCCATGCGTAATCGTCGTATTGCACTGGCTGGGTTTGTTGCGCTGCTGGCGATTGTATCGCTGCGGCACCCATCCGCTGATATCCGGATCATGACGCATGAGGCCGGTGACCGGGCCCCGCAGCAAGTGAGTGCGGCGGTCGACATTGGTGTCATGGCCGTGTCGCTGCTCGTCACCTGGACCGCCAAGCGCTTCATCTGAAGCAATCATCATTGATGACACTCAGGCTGGCTTGCACCGTTACGTGACGGTGCTTACACCCATGTAAATGATCGATTGCGAACCAGAAAATGCGTGGCGCCACGCCTATCGTCACCCCGGAGCCTGGGATCAGGCCTTTGCCCCCCTGTCGATGGTCGCGATGTTCGATTCGGCGGCCGCCAAGGGCGGCAAGGCCCCGCTGATCGATTTTCTCGGTCGGCAGTATAGTTTTGCCGAGACGCTCGACGGGGCCAACCGTGTGGCCAAGGGGCTGAAGGCGCTCGGCTATGGGCCGGGCGACCGGATCGGCCTGTTCCTGCCCAATGTGCCGCATTATCTCGCCGCTTATTACGGGATTTTGAAACTCGGCGCGACGGTGGTGAATTTCTCGCCGCTCTACTCCCCGGCCGAGCTTGCGCATCAGGTAGCGGATTCGGGCACCCGGGCGCTGTTCACCATCTCGGCATCCGCACTACTCCCTACTGCTTTGAAAGTATTAGAGGAAAGCGCGCTGGAACGACTGATCGTCGGGTCGGTAGCGGGCGCGCTGCCGCCAGGCAAATCGATCCTCTATCGGTTGTTCAGCCAAAAGGATGTCGCCAAAAAGCCCATCGATTCGCGCATCACTGCGTTCTCAAAACTGATCGATAATGACGGCAAGTTGCCCCCCGTGCCGATCGATCCGGAAAGCGATGTTGCGCTGATCCAATATACCGGTGGCACCACGGGCAGCCCCAAGGGGGCGATGCTGACTCACCAGAACCTCACCGCCAATGCGCGCCAGGTCAACGCGATCGACCCCGAACCCGGCATGGAGGACCGCATCCTGGGCGTGCTGCCGCTGTTCCATGTCTTTGCCAATACCTGTGTGCTCAACCGCACGGTGGTGTCGGGCGGGTGCATTGTGATGCTGCCGCGCTTCAATGCCGCACAAGCGCTGGCGGCGATCGGGCGAACGCGGGCAACATCGCTGCCTGGCGTGCCGACCATGTACCAGGCGCTTCTCGATCATCCGAAGATCGGCAAGACCGATTTTTCCTGCCTGCGCGTCTGCATTTCGGGCGGCGCGCCGCTGCCAGGTGAGCTGCGCACCAAGTTCGAACAGGTGACCAAGGCCCGGTTGGTTGAAGGCTATGGCCTGTCGGAATCGTCCGGGGTCGTGTCGGCCAATCCCTATCTGGGGGAGGGCAAGACCGGGACGATCGGCCAGCCGCTGCCCGCCACGCGTATCCGCCTGGTCGACAAGGAGAACCCCTCGCTTCCCGTCCAGGCGGGCGAACCCGGCGAAATCCTGGTCGCCGGGCCGCAGATCATGAAAGGCTATTGGAACCGCCCCGACGCGGACGCCGATGTGTTTGTGTTCGACACCGATGGCACCAAATGGCTGCGCACTGGCGATGTCGGCCAGATCGACGCCGATGGCTTCGTCAAGATCGTCGACCGGCTGAAGGACATGATCGCGGTTGGCGGTTTCAAGGTCTTCCCCAGCCAGATCGAGGCGGTGCTGTACCAACACCCGGCCGTGAAGGAGGCCTTAGTGATCGGCATCCCCGACAGCTATCGCGGCGAACACCCGCGCGCCTATGTCACGTTGAATGAGGGCGCCGATACGACCGGCGAGGCGCTGACAGCCTGGCTGAACCCACAGATCGGCAAGGTGGAGCAAGTCGACGCCGTGGTCGTGCGCGATACAATGCCCAAGACGATGATCGGCAAGCTGAGCCGCAAGGATCTGGTGGCGGAGGTGTTGGGGTAGCGGTTGCAGCATTCATGATGAACTGCGGTTGCAGTGTCGTAAATTGAGAGAATAAAGTGCAATATCGCTGTAATTTTGTCGCTGTAATTCATATTTGATAGCAAGTAGTTCAATGGTTTGGGGGACCGGACGATGGGAATGCGAACCTATATTGCCGGCTTGGCGCGCCCGGTAAGTTGGAACGACCTAGCTGATTTTTTGAGCAAAACGGTATTCGCTGCCGCCGCTGCTACGGTCGCGCTAGTCGCCAGCTGCCAGAGTGAGGCGCGGTCGGAGGCGCAAAGGCTCGTTGCCGCCGCCGAAAAGAAGCTGAGCGAGCAGGCTGCACAGTTCGCGGCAGATAAGAAGGACCTGCGAGAAGCACTATCGAGTCGGCGCGACGAGATCACCCTGTTCCTCGACTACATGCCGCGCAGCCGTTCTGATCCGCAGTGGTCCGTCAAAATCAATGTTCTCAGCTCGTATTGCTCAGAGGATCAGCGCTTTGAGATAACTCACGCTGTGAGCAAGGTGCTGTGCCAACAGGTTAGCAGAGCCGGCGACGCTGCCGCAGCCGACAACAAGGATGGAGCGTCCGAACTTGCCGCAGAGGCGGCAAGAACTGGCGATCCAGGGCGCTACTTAAATTCAACAATCGCTGAAACCCAAAATTCCGCCCTGGCTGCATCCGAGTCTGCCGTCGCCGCGACAAGCGACCGCTGGTTCGCGGTGGTAGCTTCTGTGCCGGGCAATCAACCAGAAGTGGCGGCACGCCTTGCAAAGGAGTTGAACGGTCGCTTGCAGCGTGCCGGTCTTCCGCCCAAAAACGCATCTGTTTATCGGACCCGCATCAGTAACAGCTTCGCAATTACCTCGGGCCGAGACAAAACGGAGGCCGAAGCGAAGGCGCGAGCGCGCATGCTGCGGCAGTCGGACGCTGTTCCAGATGCATTCGCACAGCGAGATCGCGGGTGGACCCGACTGACAGACCCGATCTGACATCGACCAGTATTAATGCGCAAACTAAAAGGTTGTTGTTATGGAGGATACTCGGGCTTAGTAATCAATCCTTTGAGACGTCCTACTGTCCGGCCATATATTTAATTTTAGCTTAACAATCACACTGTCGCACAGTTACGTTTTACGAGGAATTCGACTCTAAATAGCTAGAAACCAAAATGAAAAAATCCCCATTTGCGCATGAAACTCTCGAATTACGGAATTACGGTGAACGAATTACATTGACAGTATTACGGTTAAATTACAGTGACAGTGCACTAATTTAACTAGCGACATAAGTGTTGGTAGCATCAATACATGGCTTGTCTTGCCCGCTTTGCCCCCCCTGGAACGGCGTACCAAGTGACGCAGCGCGGCAATGGACGGCAATAGTGTTTTTTCTCCACTGACGACTAAGACGCTTACAGTAATTTGCTCGCGGTACAGTGCGCCGCGCATGGGGTGGCGGTGTGGTCGTAGGTGCTGATGCCCAGCAATGTTCGTCTGATTCTGGTGCCCGACCACCCCGACGCGTTGCGCGGCGCGCTGTCGAAGGTGCACCGCGCCTATGCCGGCCGCATCCCCGACAGCTATCGCGGCGAACACCCCCGCGCCTATGTCACCCTGAATGAGGGCGCCGATACGACCGGCGAGGCGCTGACAGCCTGGCTGAACCCGCAGATCGGCAAGGTAGAGCAAGTCGATGCCGTCGTGGTGCGCGACACAATGCCCAAGACAATGATCGGCAAGCTGAGCCGCAAGGATCTGGTGGCGGAGGTGCTGGGGTAGAGCGTTCCTCCGTCCCCTTTGGATCTGCTTTTTGGATCACGCAAAGGTTACCGGTAGCTGCAGGAACGTCTTCCCGGACGGCGATGGCGGCGGCAGTGCCCCGGCCCGAATATTGACCTGCAATGCCGGTAAAATCAGCGTCGGCGGCGCGAGCGTTGCATCGCGCGCGTCGCGCATTGCGACAAACGCCGCTTCAGTCACCTGGTTGCGCAAGTGGATATTGTTTGCGGCTTCATCGCCCACGCTCGTTTCCCATCGGTAATCACTGCGATCGGCAGGCAAATAATCATGACCGACAAAGACCCGCGTATCGGCGGGAAGCGCCAGGATGCGTTCGATCGATCGATATAGCGTGCGTGCATCCCCACCGGGGAAATCAGTGCGCGCGGTGCCATAATCGGGCATGAACATGGTATCGCCAACAAACGCCGCATCACCGATCAAATAGGTGATGCAGGCTGGCGTATGGCCGGGCGTATGAAGAATCTCCATCGCCAGCGTGCCAAATGGCAGCGTGTCGCCTTCACGCAGCAGAATATCGAACTGGCTGCCGTCGATCGGCACGTCATCAGCGTCGAACATCGGCGCGAACACCGTGAGAACCTTGGTGATGTCAGCACCGATCACCAGCCGGGCACCCGTCAGCCGGCGGATATGGTCACCCGCCGACAGATGATCGGCATGGGCATGGGTTTCGAGCACATAGGCCAGTGTCAGCCCCTGATCGGCAACCGCTTGCAGCACAGCATCGGCAGACCGTGTCGATAGCCTGGCCCCTTTTGGTTCGAAATCAAGCACGGGATCAATGATCGCGGCCACTTTGCTGGTCGTATCGACGACAAGATGGGTTGCCGTGAAAGTGGCGGGATCAAAAAATGTCTGGACGACCGGGTTCATGGCGGAAATCTCCTCTGACGCCATACATAAGAACTTGCTAAATTAGAATCAATGAATATATTGGTGACATGATTGATCCAGCGACATTTGACATCACCCGATTTCAAGAAAGTGCCGCAGCGGCCGCGCGGCTGCTCCGGGCGCTCGCCAATGAACGGCGGCTGATGATCCTGTGCCAGCTATCGAGCGGCGAACGATCTGTGGGGGAATTGCAGCCGCTGATCGGCCTATCGCAATCGGCCCTGTCACAGCATCTGGCCGTGCTGCGAAGCGATGGCCTTGTCGCCACCAGACGCGATGGACTGTCGATTCATTATCGGATTGCCGACCCTGCGGCAGCGCAGGTGATTGTGACACTTGCTGCGATTTTCTGTTCCAATGACGTGGAGAAACCCGATGTCCAAGACCTTGATCGCCCTGACGCCTGACGCCGTCGAGGAACGCGTTCGCCAGGGCCATGCCTTGTTGATCGATATCCGCGAGGATGATGAATTTGCCCGCCGCCATATTCCCGGCGCATTGTCACGCCCGCTGTCGCGGTTCGAAGCCGTGGCGTTACCTGAAATGGCGGGGACTGAAATTATCTTCACCTGCCGATCGGGGATGCGCACCGCTGCCAATGCCGATCGGCTGGCAAACCCGGTCGGCGGCAACGCCTATGTGCTTGAGGGCGGGCTGGATGGCTGGTCGCGTGCGGGCCTGCCGATCGAGGCCAATCACAAGGCGCCGCTTGAGATGATGCGCCAGGTGCAGATCGTTGCCGGATCGCTGGTCTTGCTTGGGGTTGTACTGGGCTGGCTGATGTCGCCCATCTTCTTCGCGCTTGCCGCCTTTGTCGGGGCCGGTCTGACCTTTGCCGGGATTAGCGGCTTTTGCGGCATGGCCAGATTGCTCGGCTTAGCGCCGTGGAATCGGCCGGTCGCGATTTAGCCGATGGACATCGGTGGCATTTCATACCCAGCGGCGATTATCGGTGGCGCAGTGATCGGCCTGTTGCTGTCGGTCTTCGGCGGCGGTGGGTCAGTGCTGGCGACTCCCTTGTTGCTCTACATCGTCGGCGTGCGCGATCCGCACGTCGCGATCGGCACCTCTGCGGCTGCGGTCGCGGTCAATGCCGCTGTGGGTCTGTTGGTGCAGGCGCGCGCGGGTCGCGTGAAATGGCCCTGCGCGCTGGTTTTTGGCGGTGCCGGGCTGGCCGGGTCGCTGGCCGGGGCCAATATCGCCAAGCAGATTGACGGCAGCCAGCTGTTGGTCTGGTTCGCGCTGGCAATGGCGCTGGTCGGCGGATCGATGCTGATGCCGCGCAAGGCCGATGGCGATGCCAAAGTGCGGCTGACGACGGCGCTGACGCTAAAGCTGGCACCGATTGGGGCGGTGACAGGATTGGCGGCGGGCTTTTTCGGGATTGGGGGTGGTTTCCTGATCGTTCCCGGCCTGATGGCAGCGACGGGGATGACGCTTGCCAACGCTGCGGCATCGTCGCTCGTCTCGGTGGTCGTCTTTGGCGCGGCGACAAGTGCTAGCTATGCGGCATCTGGCCAGGTCAACTGGCCGGTTTTCGTGGCGCTAATCATTGGCGGCGCAGGGGGATCGATGATCGCCATTCCGGTCGGACGCATGTTGGCAGAACGCGCGGCAACGGCCCGCACCACATTTGCCCTAATGGTATTGGCGACCGCTGCCTATGTCGCCTGGCGCGCTGCTTCTTAGCCCGGTTCCCGCTGTTCCATTGCACCTCAAAAACCCATCCACGTCTGCCATTGCCCTGCCCCCTTCCCCCTTGCGCGCCTGCTTGCTAAGGCCGCGCTCATTGCAACGCATCGGCCGTGCCGCGTGCGCGCGGTTTCCCCAACCGCCGCCGTGTCGACCCCGGGCCATCAAGGAAGGACCGCTTATGACCGCCATTGGACAAGACACGCTCGGCACTCGTGATACGCTGAGCGCTGGCGGGGCGACCTATAGCTATTACAGCCTGGCCAAGGCCGCAGCGAAGCTGGGCGATATCAGCCGCTTGCCCTTCTCGATGAAGGTGCTGCTGGAAAACCTGCTGCGCTTCGAAGACGGCAAGACTGTGACGCCCGAGGATATTCAGGCGCTGGTCGACTGGCAGCAGAACCCTCACGCGCCCGACCGCGAAATCCAGTATCGCCCCGCGCGCGTGCTGATGCAGGATTTCACCGGCGTTCCTTGCGTCGTCGATCTGGCGGCGATGCGCGATGCCATCACCAAGCTGGGCGGCGATGCGCAAAAGATCAATCCGCTGGTGCCCGTCCACCTCGTCATCGATCACTCGGTGATGGTCGATGAATTCGGCACGCCCCAGGCATTCGAAGACAATGTCGAGCTGGAATATCAGCGCAATAATGAGCGTTACGAGTTCCTCAAATGGGGTTCGAAGGCGCTCGATAATTTCAAGGTCGTCCCCCCCGGCACCGGCATCTGCCACCAGGTCAATCTGGAAAATATCGCGCAGGCGGTGTGGTCGTCCAAGGCGCCCGATGGCAGCATGATCGCTTATCCCGACACCTGTGTCGGCACCGACAGCCACACGACGATGGTCAATGGCCTGGGTGTGCTTGGCTGGGGCGTGGGCGGGATTGAGGCAGAGGCAGCGATGCTCGGCCAACCGGTGTCGATGCTGATCCCCGAAGTCGTCGGCTTCAAGCTGACCGGCACGCTCGCTGAGGGCATCACCGCGACCGATCTGGTGCTGACCGTCACGCAAATGCTGCGCGCCAAGGGCGTGGTCGGGCGCTTCGTCGAGTTTTACGGCCCCGGCCTTGATGCGCTGTCGCTCGCTGACCGGGCGACGATCGCCAATATGGCGCCGGAATATGGCGCGACCTGCGGCTTCTTCCCGATTGACGACGCGACGCTCACCTATCTGCGCCTGACCGGCCGGACCGAGGAGCAGATCGCGCTGGTCGAGGCTTATGCCAAGGCACAGGGCATGTGGCGGCTCGCCGATGCGCCCGATCCCGTGTTCACCGACACGCTCGGCCTCGATATGTCGACCGTGGTGCCATCGCTTGCCGGGCCGAAGCGCCCGCAGGACAAGGTGATCCTGACCCAGGTTGACGATGTGTTCAACGAGGACCTGTCCAAGGTCTATAAGCACGCCACCGAAAAGCGCGTCGCTGTTGCCGGCCGTGACCATGACATTGGCGATGGCGACGTCGTCATCGCCGCGATCACCAGCTGCACCAACACGTCAAATCCGTCGGTGCTGGTCGCTGCCGGGCTCGTCGCACGCAAGGCCAATGCGCTGGGCCTGAAGCCCAAGCCCTGGGTGAAGACCTCGCTCGCCCCCGGTAGCCAGGTGGTGACCGATTATCTCGACAAGGCCGGGCTGACGGCTGATCTCAACGCGGTCGGCTTCAACCTGGTCGGCTATGGCTGCACCACCTGTATCGGCAATTCCGGCCCGCTCGCGCCCGCCATCTCGGCGGCGATCAACGAGAATGACATCGTTGCCGCCTCGGTCCTCTCGGGCAACCGCAACTTCGAAGGCCGGGTGTCGCCGGATGTGCGGGCGAATTTCCTCGCTTCGCCGCCGCTTGTCGTCGCCTATGCACTCAAGGGCAGTGTCACCACCGATTTCGTCACCACCCCGATCGGCCAGGCGACCGATGGCAGCGACGTTTTCCTGAAGGACATCTGGCCGACCAATGCCGAAGTCCGCAGCGTGATGGACGCCAATATCGATCGCGGCATGTTCCAGGCGCGTTATGCGCATGTCTTCGCCGGCGACGCCAAGTGGCAGGCGATCGATGTCACGGGGTCGGACACCTATGTCTGGCGCGCGGGCTCCACCTATGTTGCCAATCCGCCCTATTTCGACGGGATGACGATGACCCCGGCGCCAGTCACCGACATTATCGAGGCACGGCCGCTCGCCCTGTTCGCCGATTCGATCACCACCGATCACATCTCGCCGGCCGGATCGATCAAGGCGGACAGCCCGGCTGGCAAGTTCCTGCAAGAGCATCAGGTGTCGAAGGCCGACTTTAACTCCTATGGCGCGCGGCGCGGCAATCATGACGTGATGATGCGCGGCACCTTCGCCAATATCCGCATCAAGAATGAGATGACCCCCGGCATCGAGGGCGGCGTGACCAAATATGTCCCGACCGGCGAAGTGATGGCGATCTATGACGCGGCAATGCGTTACAAGCTGGACGGCACGCCACTGGTCGTCGTGGCGGGCAAGGAATATGGGACGGGCTCCAGCCGTGACTGGGCAGCCAAGGGCACCAATTTGCTCGGCGTGCGCGCGGTCATCACCGAAAGCTTCGAGCGCATCCACCGTTCGAACCTGGTCGGCATGGGTGTGCTGCCGCTGCAGTTCGCCGAAGGAACCGATCGCAAGACGCTCGGCCTAGACGGCAGCGAAACCTTCACCATCACCGGTGTCGCTGACCTGAAGCCACGCCAGATGGTCGACGTCACCCTGACCCGCGCCGACGGGACCAGCTCGACCTTCCAGACGCTTTGCCGGATCGATACGATCAACGAGCTGGAATATTTCCTGAACGGCGGCATTTTGCAGTATGTGCTGCGCAATCTGGCCGCCTGAGCGCTGGTGACGGGCAGTTGTCATTGCGGCGCGGTGCGGGTCACGATCCCCGCCGCGCCAGACTATATCAACGAATGCAACTGCTCGCTGTGCATGAAGCACGGGGCGAGCTGGGGATATTTCAAGCGAACTGAAGTTAGCGTCGCCGGTGATCAGATTGGCAGCTATGTCCACCCGGGCATGGCGGAGCCATTTGTTCGGCTGCATTTCTGCTCGATTTGTGGCTGCACGACGCACTGCGTCGCAATCGACGATGCAACCGACTGGGCATGCATCAACACGAGATTATTTGAGCCTGAAGAAATGGCCTGTGTCGAAGTGCGTCACCCTGACGGGCGCGGCTGGGTACGCTGACCATGACTGCAACGCGGACCAGCATCGACACAATTAGCGAGCTGGACAATCCTCTCAATCGCTGCATCCTGCAGGTCACCATCACGAATTTGGCAGCGGTGTGAGCAACGCGCTTTCCGCCACCTGTCATTGTGGCGCGGTGGGGATCACGATCCCCGCCGCGCCTGACTATCTCAACGATTGCAATTGCTCGCTGTGCGTCACGCGCGGCGGGCTATGGGGCTATTTCTCGCCCGCCGACGTGACGATCAGCGGCGAGACACACGGCTATATCCGCGCTGACCTAAAGGAGGCGGCCCTAAGCACCCACTGGTGCGCGCATTGCGGGTCAACCACGCACTGGGCGGCGCTCGATCCGGCCTATGATCGCATGGGCGTCAATATGCGCCTGTTCGATCCAGCAGCCTATGCGCGCGTTGAAATCCGCCCCATCGATGGGCGAAGCTGGGAAGGCTGACGCAAAGTCGACATCGCTCAAGGGCGCTTGTAAATCACCTATGGGCAGGTTGACCTACTCTTCGCCCGGCTGCGGATAAACGATCGGCTTGTCCCCGAAATAACGTTGGACGATCCGGGTGCGGCGGTCCATCGGATCGTCGTCTGGGTCAATTTCGTTTGGATATACAAAGACCACGTCAAACTTCCCATCCTTGATCAGATATTCCATTTCCGCCCAGCGACGACCTTCTGGCTGTTCGTCCCAAAGATCGAGCAGCGCATCACCCAGCGCGCCGAGGTCCGGCGAGCGGTACAGGATATGGTTGCCGAGATTCTTGAAAATCGACGGCGCGACCATGCCGTAGTCGAGTTTCGCGTGGAGCAGCGTATTGTCCAGCGGATAAGCGATATCCTCCGCAAGCAGTTGAGCAATCTCGTTCAACAGTTTTCCGGTTTCATCGTTTTCCACGCGGCTTCTCCTGTTTCTCATTCCGAAATTTCACGCTCCTTTTTTGGCCATCAACCCAAAAGGTCACATCAAGCTCATAGGGTCGCTTCGAACCCGGTTCGAAGCCTGGCACAATGACGATTTCTACCTTTTTCCCAGCCCGCTTGGCTTTCGCCCATTGGTCTTCAAGCAGCCGATAGGTCCCACGATTGAAGTTCGCATCCTGCGGAAAATGATTGAAGTCATCGGGTGGGCCATTGAAGCGCGTCGCAACGTAGTGCCCGCCATCGTCGGTAGGCCGTCGATCCGATCCCCCGGCCCCGCGCTGTTCGCGTCGGTTCCGCCGCTCCGTGCCCAGCGTTATGTTCCCTGACGCGCGCCGCATCTGGCCAACAGAGTCGATCTGAAAATCATATCCATTTCTCGCGATACGGCGAACAGTATCGACCGATGGCCCGACGACAACACCCGGGGGCCCGATCGTTGATTTTTGTCGATTTTTCGTTGGCGACGCTTGCTGCTTTGGGGCCAGAGGCGGCTGCTGCGTTCGGCGCGGTGGCTTGGGCGCTGGCCAACCGAAACTTGTACCACCACCGCCAAAATCCCCGCCGCCGCCATGACGACCGTGGTAGTTGCCACTGTTGGCAAATGTGAACTGGCCGTTTGCAGGATCATGCCAAGGGTTGAACTTCACCTCGACAGCTGCCGACGGACGCTTCGCCACGCGCCGACCGGTTCGCAACCAATAGGAAAATGCTCTTACGTCGTCGCTCTGGGGAATGGCCATCATGCTGCACCGATTCGTTGAAACGGCCGGAACATTTATAGAACAAAATCTAACGATTCAACACGCAATCGATAAAGCGTGACTTTGCATAACCGGGCCTGCACTAGCCCGGCAGATAACCGACACCACCGTTTGAAACTTTGGTAACACCATGATGACCACTTTAATCGAAATCATCGGCTGGGCCGCCGCCCTGCTCATCCTTGCTTCCTATCTGCTGGTATCGACTGGGCGGCTGTCAGGGACGTCTGTGGCGTTTCAGTGGATGAACGTGATTGGCGCGGCGGGCTTCATCCTCAACAGCGGCTGGCACGGTGCGTTGCCATCGGCGGTGCTTAATGTCGCCTGGGCGGGGATCGGGATTTTCACGTTGCTGCGGTTGCGGCACGGCGGCCAGGCGGCGTGAGCGAATCATCGCTGCTGATCGAGATTATTGGCTGGACCGGATCGGCGCTGTGCCTCGCCGCCTATCTGCTCACGTCAATGGGCAGGCTATCAGGCAAGTCGGCACTCTATCAGGCCATGAATTTTCTGGGCGGTGCGACTCTGGCGATCAACGTCATCTGGCACGGCGCCTACCCGGCGGCCTTGCTGGAGATTGGCTGGGCGCTGATCGGGCTGGTCGCCCTGATTGGCATCGTCCGCGTGCGGATTGCAGTGCCGTCGCGCTGATCCCGAAGCGACGTCGCCCTTCGATCCTGCGCTGCGCCGCCCAATATCAGGTGAAACGCGCGATCAGTTGAAGATGGTCGAGAGCCTGACCGGGCTGGCACTGCCACCGCGTTGCAGGAACATCGCGGTGCCGACACTCCCGGCGCGCGCAACAGCATAGAGCTGGTCGCCCGCCAGATCGGCACCGTGATCAAGTTCGAACTGAAGCGCAAAGGAATCGCGCCGGACATGTCCGGGGCGCGCGCCCTTGGCCTCCAGGCGACGAACCGCAACGATTTTGCCGTGCCCCTTTTGGTGAATAACTATTTCTAGTTCATCATGATTCACGCAGTCTTGCTCGTTTGAGTACGAGCAAAGCCGAAATAGATCAAAAGTCCAATGCCGTTCCAGATCAGAAACGAGTATTGAGTGAGTTCTTGCAGGCTAGTAAACAAGTAAATGCACCCCAGTATTGCGATGGGGGCAACGATCCAGGCTATCGGTGTTCTAAAGGGCCGTCGAGCATCGGGGGCGCGTCGTCGCATCACCAATACACACGCTGCCACCGCAACAAAGGCGCACAGCGTACCCGCATTGGCGAGGCTGGCGATAACATCGAGCGGCACCAGTCCAGCAATGATCGCGACAAAGATCGCCGTAACCGCTGTAATCCGGACGGGTGTGCCGCGACTATCAACCTTGGCGAGCGCGCGCGGCAGGAAGCCATCGCGTGCCATCACCAGGAAGATCCTGCTCTGGCCATAAAGAAAGGCGAGCAGCACGGTCGGCAAGGCAATGGCCGCGGCGGCGGCAACTATTGTCGCGATCTGCCCCTGCCCCAATTCACGCAGGATCAAGGCCAGCGGTTCAGGGCTGTCAGCAAAGCGCGCAAAGCCAATGGCACCGACCGCAGCGGCAGCAACCACCAGATAGATCACCGTGCACGCGATCATCGATCCGACAATGCCGATCGCCAGATCACGTTCGGGGTTCTTGGCCTCTTCGGCCGCAGTCGAGATCGCATCAAAGCCGTAAAAGGCGAAGAAGATGATCGCGGCGGCGCCCATCACGCCATATTTGGCACCGCCCTCGCCGACCGTGCTGCCATAGCCAAACGGCGCGAATGGCTGGAGATTGGCCGGATCGAAATGCGGCAACGCGACGAACACGAACAGGGCCAGGGTAACGATCTTCAGCACGACCAGCGCGCTATTGACGCGTGCACTTTCCCGCGTGCCCAGCATCAACAATCCGGCGACCACGGCGATGATCAAGATCGCGGGCAAATTGATCACCCCGCCCAGCGCCGGGCCATTGGCGAGGGCGGCGGGAACGATGATGTCGAGCCCTTTCAGAAACCCGACCGCATAGCCCGACCAGCCAACCGCGACGGTGGAAACGACGAGCGAATATTCGAGGATCAGGCTCCACCCGACCACCCAGGCGAACACCTCACCCAACACGGCATAGCTATAGGTATAGGCGCTGCCTGAGGCCGGGATCATCGTTGCCATTTCGGCATAGCACAGCGCCGCGCACGCACAGATCGCGCCCGCCACCACGAAGCTCAGCAACACCGCCGGCCCAGCCCGGTCAGCGCCGACGCCGATCAGCGTGAGGATGCCGGTGCCGACAATCGCCCCCACCCCCATCGCCACCAGGCTTGGCCAACCGAGCGTGCGCGCCATCCGGTGTTCGACCGGGCGATCATCACCGTGCAGGATCGTCTTGGTACGAAAAAGACTCATGAATTCCCCATTTTCTTCCCACTCAACCGTTCGTGCTGAGTAGGTGCTGAGCCTGTCGAAGCGCCGTATCGAAGCACCTGCCCCAAATACCGTCCTTCGATATGCCATTTCGACTTCGCTCAATGGCTACTCAGGACTAACGGAGGATACTAGTAGCAATTGAAACGCCCGGTTGGAGAGACCCAATGGATACCGCCCTTGATTTCGCGCTCGGCGAAACTGCCGACATGATCCGCGAGACAACCCATCGTTTCGCCAGCGACCGGATCGCGCCCAGAGCCGCCGAAATCGATGAGAGCAACACATTCGATCGCTCGCTCTGGCCCGAAATGGGTGCGCTCGGGCTTCATGGCATTACCGTTGAGGAGGAATGGGGCGGCCTGGGGCTTGGCTATCTTGAACATTGCATCGCGATGGAGGAGGTCAGCCGCGCCTCCGCCTCAATCGGACTCAGCTATGGCGCGCACTCGAACCTGTGCGTCAATCAGATCCGTCGATGGGGGAACCCTGAGCAAAAGGCCAAATATCTCCCCAAGCTGATTTCGGGCGAGCATGTCGGGTCGCTGGCGATGTCAGAGGCGGGCGCGGGCTCCGACGTCGTGTCGATGAAGCTGAAGGCCGAACTCAAGGGCAATGACCGTTATGTGCTGAACGGCACCAAATTCTGGATCACCAATTCGACTGAGGCCGACACGCTGGTCGTTTACGCCAAGACCGGGGAAGGATCGGGCGGGATCACTGCCTTTCTGATCGAACGCGGCATGGCCGGGTTCAGCGTCTCCAAAAAGCTCGACAAAATGGGGATGCGTGGGTCGGACACCGCCGAGCTGGTCTTCGAGGATTGCGAAGTCCCGGCCGAAAACATCATGGGGCCGCTCAACGGCGGGGTCGGCGTGCTGATGTCGGGGCTTGATTATGAGCGCGCGGTGCTCGCCGCAGGCCCGCTTGGCATCATGCAGGCCTGTCTCGACGTGGTCCTGCCCTATGTCCGCGACCGCAAACAGTTCGGCAAACCGATCGGCTCGTTCCAACTGATGCAGGCCAAGATCGCCGACATGTATGTCGCGCTCAACAGCGCGCGCGCCTATGTCTATGCGGTCGCGCGCGCCTGCGACGCGGGCAAGACGACGCGCTTCGATGCGGCGGGCGCGATCCTGCTGGCGAGCGAAAATGCGGTGAAGGTGTCGCTGGAGGCAATCCAGGCGCTGGGCGGGGCGGGCTATACCCGGGAATGGCCGGTCGAACGCTTCCTGCGCGATGCCAAACTCTATGACATCGGCGCAGGAACCAACGAAATCAGGCGCTTCCTGATCGGGCGCGAGCTGATCGGCGCGGGCTAACCCCGCAGCGCGGCGGCGCGCTTGCTGCCGAGCAGGACCGCCGCCATGTCGCCCTTCAAGCTGAAGGTCAGGAACAGCACATAGCCGCTGGTGAACATGCCCCCGCCCACCGGCACCAGGCAGGCAAGCAGCAGGCCCGGCACCGAAAAACCGTTCCGCCACGCCACCCACAGCATCGTCATCAGCAAGAAGGTCGAGAAATCGACGTTGAACTGGCCCGGCCAGTCCATCTTGGCGATGTCACCGAAGAATACGGGCAACAAATCCATCCCGTGATTGGCGATGACTGGCAGGGTGTACAGCAGGATGGTGAGGCCAAGGGCGGCCAGAAAGAGGCGAAAGGCGGTCATCGTCAGTCCCCGTTATGTAGCAGTTGCTACATTTTCACTAGCCGGTCGGCGGGCGCGGAGCAAGCCTAAAGCGTTGGCGCTCGATCCGTCGATCGGCTTGCTACCCCGACGGCTTTCCAACGGCGTCTGACCCGGTTAGTCAGGTCCGCAAAAGATAAAGGATGCCCCGCATGAGCGCCCCGGTGCTCGACACCAAAATCACGCTCGACAGTGAGTCATTCCGCACCAATGCCGCGCATAATCGCGCGCTCGTTGATCGGCTGCGCGCCGATGTCGCGACCGCCGCGCTCGGCGGCAATGAAAAGTCGCGCGAACGCCACACCGCGCGCGGCAAATTGCTCCCCCGCGACCGAGTCGAGCGGTTGCTCGACCCCGGCAGTCCGTTTCTGGAGATCGGCCAGCTCGCTGCATTTGACGTCTATGGCGAAGACATTCCCGGCGCGGGGATGATCGCGGGGATTGGCCGCGTGTCGGGCCGCCAGTGCATGATCATCTGCAATGATGCGACGGTGAAGGGCGGCACTTACTATCCGCTGACGGTGAAGAAGCATTTGCGCGCGCAGGAGATTGCGCAGGAAAACCGCCTGCCCTGCATCTACCTGGTCGATTCGGGCGGCGCGAACTTGCCGCATCAGGCCGAGGTCTTCCCCGACCGCGACCATTTCGGCCGAATCTTTTTCAACCAGGCCAATATGTCGGCGCTCGGCATCCCCCAAATCGCCTGTGTGATGGGCAGCTGCACCGCAGGCGGCGCCTATGTCCCGGCGATGAGCGACGAGACGATCATCGTCCGGGGCCAGGGCACGATCTTCCTCGCCGGCCCACCGCTGGTGAAGGCGGCGACGGGCGAAGTAATCTCTGCCGAGGAACTGGGCGGCGCGGACACGCATGGCCGCCGGTCTGGCGTGGTCGATCATGTCGCCGAGAATGACGACCATGCGCTGACGATCGTCCGCGACATCGTCTCTACCCTCCCCGCCAACCGCGTGCCCGACATCGCCCTGAAGGACCCGCGCCCGCCGAAATATGACGCTGACGAGCTGTACGGCATCGTGCCAAGCGACGTCCGCGCGCCCTATGACGTGCATGAAGTGATCGCGCGGCTGGTCGATGGCTCCGAGTTTCACGAGTTCAAATCGCTCTACGGCACCAGCCTAGTCTGCGGCTTTGCGCATATCTGGGGCATGCCGGTCGCGATCCTCGCCAATAATGGCGTGCTATTCAGCGAGAGCGCGCAAAAGGGCGCGCATTTCATCGAACTCGCCTGCCAGCGCCGCGTGCCGTTGCTGTTCCTCCAGAATATTTCAGGCTTCATGGTCGGCGGGAAATATGAGGCCGAAGGAATCGCCAAGCACGGCGCCAAGCTGGTGACGGCCGTCGCGACCGCAAACGTGCCCAAGATCACCATACTGATCGGCGGCAGCTTCGGGGCGGGCAATTACGGCATGTGCGGGCGGGCATACGGACCGCGCTTCCTGTTCACTTGGCCCAATGCGCGGATTTCGGTGATGGGCGGCGAGCAGGCGGCGAGCGTGCTGGCGACCGTGCACCGCGATGCGGAAAGCTGGACCGAGGCGGAAGCGGAGGCGTTCAAGGCGCCGATCCGCGCGAAGTACGAAGACGAAGGCAACCCCTGGCACGCGACGGCACGGCTATGGGACGACGGGATTATTGATCCGGCGCAGACGCGGGATGTGCTGGGGTTGAGCCTGGCGGCGTGTCTGAACGCGCCCGTCGAGGAGCGGCCCCGGTTTGGGGTGTTCCGGATGTGAGGGGGGATGAGATGCTTTTAGGAGAATTGGCGCTTTTATCAGCCGCGCTGTTTGCAGGAGCGGCTTCGTACATCAATGTCGCCGAACAGCCCGCCCGCATGATGCTGGACGACGCTGCGTTGCTGCAGCAATGGAAACCCTCATACAAACGCGGCTTTGCAATGCAGTCGACGCTGGCCATCATCGCTTTTTTGTTTGGGAGTGCGGCATGGTGGCAGTCCGGCGAGCTCTTTTTCTTGTACGGCGCACTGCTGTTGATCGCAAATTGGCCGTTTACCTTGATGGTGATTATGCCAACTAATCATCTGTTGATGGGAATCGAACCGTCATCAGGCGATGCGCGCATCCGCCCGTTGCTCGGCAAATGGAACATACTGCACGGAGTGCGGACAATCTTATCGATCCTGGGCTGCCTCTGCATTCTCATCGCGTTGCAGTGAGCCGGGATCGATGGTCCAACGCTATTCCGTCCCCGCCCCGTGTTACCGCCTCCCCGAGACAAGCTCGGGGAGGATTTGAAAGGCAAAGATTATGCCCCTGACTCTTCTCCCCCTCCTCCTCCAAGTCACGCCCACGCCGCCGCTGCCCAAGGGCAATCCATCCCCCCCGCCGGCAGCCGTCAGCGAATTCTCTGGGGTGATGGCCCCCGTCAACGCCGTGTTCGCCGCGATTGCCGCCGGCGATGGCGAGATGCTGCGCCCCATGTTGCGCGCGGACGGCAATCTGTTCGTGGCAAGCGAGGGTGAAGATGGCAGCCGCAAGATCACCCACCTCACCATGGCCGATTTCATGGCCCGGCTGAAACCCGGCGGGCCGAAACTCGAAGAGCGCCTCTATGATCCCGCGATCGAGATCGACGGCGACATCGCGCTCGTGTGGGGGCGGTTCAATTTCTACATCGATGGCAAGCTGCACCATTGCGGCTATGATCATTTCGATCTGGTGCGCGAGGGCGGCAACTGGAAGATCGCCAACATCACCTATTCAAGCCGCATGACGGGTTGCGAGGCGCAATGATGGTGCCGGCGGGCCTACCCTCTCTGCGTCTCCGCGCCTCCGCGCGAACCCATTTTCTTGTTCACGCGGAGACGCGGAGACGCAGAGCAGAAGCATGATCAAATCCCTCCTCATCGCCAATCGCGGCGAAATCGCCTGCCGCATCATCCGCACTGCGCGGGCTTGTGGCGTGCGCACCGTTGCCGTCTATTCGGATGCCGATGCCAAGGCGCTGCATGTCCGCCAGGCCGATGACGCGGTGCATATCGGGCCAAGCCCGGCACGCGAATCCTATCTGGTGGGGGAGAAGATCATCGCTGCGGCCAAGGCCACCAGCGCCGAGGCGATCCACCCCGGCTATGGCTTCCTGAGCGAGAACGCCGACTTCGCGCAGAGCGTGATCGACGCTGGGCTGATCTGGGTTGGCCCCCGTCCCGCCAGCATCCGCGCGATGGGGCTGAAGGACGCCGCCAAGGAACGCATGATCGCCGCTGGCGTGCCGGTGACGCCGGGCTATCTCGGCGCGGACCAGAACCCCGAAACGCTCGCGGACGAAGCGGCCAAGGTCGGCTATCCCGTCCTCATCAAGGCCGTCGCGGGCGGCGGCGGCAAGGGGATGCGCCGGGTGGAATCCGGCGCCGATTTCGCCGACGCGCTGGCCAGCTGCAAGCGCGAGGCCGCGTCGAGTTTCGGCGATGACCGGGTGCTGATCGAGAAATACATCCTCTCGCCGCGCCACATCGAAGTGCAGGTGTTCGGCGACACCCACGGCAATGTCGTCCACCTGTTCGAACGCGACTGCTCGCTCCAGCGCCGCCACCAAAAGGTGATCGAGGAAGCGCCCGCGCCCGGCATGTCCGAGGAAACCCGCGAGGAATTATGCGCCGCCGCCGTGCGCGCGGCCAAGGCGGTGGACTATGTCGGCGCGGGCACAATCGAGTTTATCGCCGACGCAAGCGAAGGTCTCCGCGCCGACCGCATCTGGTTCATGGAAATGAACACCCGGCTCCAGGTCGAACACCCGGTGACCGAGGAAATCACCGGCGTCGATCTGGTGGAGTGGCAGCTAAGGGTGGCGAGCGGGGAGCCGTTGCCCAAGCGGCAGGACGAGCTGAGCATCAATGGCTGGGCGATTGAGGCAAGGTTGTATGCGGAAGACCCGGCGAAGGGGTTTTTGCCGAGTGTGGGGCGGCTTGATCATTTCTACATCAGCGGAAGCAATCGGCGCGATGGTATCAGCCGAACAGACACTGGTGTTGAGCGAGGCGCGGATATTTCGCCATATTACGATCCGATGATTGCCAAGCTCATCGTGAAGCGAGACGATCGGGGTCAAGCGATCCACGATCTGGCGGCCAAACTGGGGTACAGCCATTGCTGGCCTGTAAAGTGGAACGCCGGATTTCTTCGCAACCTCGTAAGCCACCCTGAATTCGCTGCTGGTGAGATCGACACAAGCTTCATCGAGCGAAACCTTGAGGATGTTTTACCTTCGACCAATCCTCCGTCCGATGTCCTTGAGGCCGCTGGCTTGATGGCATCACATCATGCGCTGGGCATGTATCCGGAGTCGTCGACCGACATCGATCAGGAAGTCAAAAAAGCGGTTGGCCCTTCCGGGTTCAGATTGAACGCGGCACCTCGCCCTGCAACCATCCTTGTCGAATTCGAAGGGGCCGTTCTCGAAGCCCCGCTGTCAGATAAATCGATTTGGGATTTGCCAAAGGCCAAGACGGTCGATGGAGGAATCCTTGCCTACGATTACGCGGGGTGGTCGGGCTTTTTCAGATTATACAGGCCCGGCGGCACCGGCCAAGCCGCCGCCGCCGACGGCGCGATCCTGTCCCCCATGCCGGGCCGCGTCACTGCGGTCGATGTCGCGGCGGGGGATAGCGTCACCAAGGGCCAGCGGCTCGTCACGCTTGAGGCGATGAAGATGGAGCACAGCCTGACTGCGCCCTTCGACGGGACGGTCGAGGAACTGGGCGCCTCCCCCGGCGCGCAGGTGAGCGAGGGGACGGTGCTGGTGAAGGTGGCGCGGGGGGAAACAGCCCCATAACCACGCCGTCACCCCCGCGCAGGCGGGGGTCCAGCTGCCTTTTCGACGGTGGCAACGAAAGAAGAAGCTGGATCCCCGCATTCGCGGGGATGACGGTTAAAAAACGAGCCGAACAGGAGAAAGCCAAAATGCCATTCGATTTCACCAACAAGAACGTCATCGTCTTTGGCGGCACCTCCGGCATCAACCTGGGCATCGCCAAATCCTTCGCGCGCGCAGGTGCGAACCTCGCCGTCGCCAGCCGCAGTCAGGACAAGGTCGATGCCGCCGTCACCCAACTCCACGGCGACAAGCAGGCACTCGGCTACAGCCTCGACGTCCGGAATTTCGATGCCGTCAAAGCCGCGATCGAGCATTTCCGCGCAGAACGCGGCACCATCGACGTGCTGATCTCTGGCGCGGCGGGCAATTTCCCCGTCCCCGCTGCCGGGCTCTCGCCCAATGGCTTCAAATCGGTGCTGGAGATCGACACGCTCGGCACCTTCCACGTCATGCGCGCGGCCTACGAACACCTCACCAAGCCCGGCGCGAGCATCATCAACATCTCCGCCCCACAGGCATGGATCCCGATGGCGTTCCAGGTCCATGTCTGCGCGGCCAAGGCGGGAGTCGACATGATCACCAAGACGCTCGCGATCGAATGGGGGCGCGAGGGGGTGCGCGTGAATTCGGTGTCGCCCGGCCCGATCGACGGCACCGAGGGCATGGACCGCCTCGCCCCCACCCCCGAAGCCAAGGCAGCGAGCGCCCGCGCGGTGCCGCTCGGGCGGCTCGGCACGGTCGATGATGTCGCCGATGTGTGCTTGTTCCTCGCGAGCGACTATGCGCGCTATGTCTCCGGCGTGGTGCTGCCTGCCGATGGCGGCTGGACGGCGGGGCGCGGCTTTGGCGGCCTCGGATAAGCTGGTGCTCCTGCGCAGGCAGGAGCCTTGGCCATCGGCGTACCGCCAACAAGCCAGCGCTCCGGCCTGCGCCGGAGAACAAAGGAAAGAGACCAAATGCCCGGCAAATATTACGACGAATGGCAAATCGGCGAGACCATCGAACACCCGCTGCGCCGCACGGTGACCGAGACCGACAATCTGTTGTTCTCCACGATGACCCACAACCCGCAGCCCCTCCACATCGACGCGGAGGCGGCGCGCGCGAGCGAATTCGGGCAGATCCTCGTCAACGGCACCTTCACCTTCAGCCTGATGGTCGGCATCACGGTCGCGGAAACGACGATGGGGACGCTCGTCGCCAACCTTGGCTATGACAAGCTCGTCATGCCGAAACCCGTGTTCATCGGCGACACGCTCCACGCGACCAGCGAAGTCACCGACCTGCGCGAGAGCAAGTCGCGCCCCGATGCCGGGCTGGTGACGTGGAAGCACCGCATGGTCAACCAGCGCGAAGAAATTGTCTGCGAATGCCTGCGCACGGCGTTGCTGAAGAAGCGGCCCGGCTGATTTATGTAGCGTTCGCTACATTTCTATGGTTGAAAGCTCCCGAACAACAGGGAGGACACCCCCATGAGCGGCATTTGGCGGGTTTGGCTAAACGCAATGTGCGGGATTGTCGTGCTGTTCGGGCTGATTATGGCGGGGGGTGCCCTGCCCCAAACTGAGCTCCCCGCGCGGCTGCTGTTCGAGTGGCAACATCAAGGACCACTGGCGATCGATCAGGCGGCGCGGGTAACGCTTGGGGTGTTGGGCGGCGTGATGTGCGGCTGGGGTGTCACGCTTTATGCCGCGATTCAGGCAGCGCAGATGCTGGGCCAGCCGGCTGGTCGGATTTGGCGGCTGATCCTGGCCAGCATCTTGTTCTGGTTTATCGTCGATTCGTCGTTATCGATCGCGACCGGCTTTGCGCTCAATGCGCTGATGAACGTCGCTTTCCTTGTCGGTTATGTTTTGCCGATCATGGCGAGCGGCGTGCTCAGACGGTAAAGCTTTCGCCGCACCCGCACGCGCCCTTGGCATTGGGGTTTTCAAAGGTGAAGCCTGCGGCGAAATCATCCTCCACCCAGTCCATCTTGCTGCCCACCAGATAGAGGATCGACCCGCCATCAACGAAGAGCGTGCCGCCGGGCGTGTCGATGCGTTCGTCAAAGGCCTTGGCCTCGCTGACATAATCGACCGAATAAGCGAGCCCCGAACAGCCGCGCCGCGGGGTCGACAGCTTGACGCCCACTGATCCTTCGGGCGCACGCGCCATCAGGTCCGCGATCCGCGCTTCGGCGGCGGCGGTCAGGTTAAGCGCGGCGGGGCGTGCTCGGGTTTTCACATCGGTCATTGCTTCATTCTCCCCCCTCCCGCTTGCGGG
>LNFM01003173.1_pt1 | contig 45216 bp, 34 predicted proteins | sample 596031 | NCBI WGS metagenome assembly LNFM01 (sample SAMN04254537, study PRJNA301005) | activated carbon metagenome | isolation source: dual media filters at the Ann Arbor, Michigan drinking water treatment plant | place: USA: Ann Arbor
TCAGATTGCCGGTCTGCACCATCTGCGAATACGGGCCGATCGCCGGGTAGACATCGCCGGTGACGTGGATCTGCTTGCTCGGGCCCGGTGTCGCACAGCCGGCCAGCAGCAGGCAGGCCGCGGCGGCACTGAGCGAGGCGAGTTTCTTGTTCATGCATTTCTCCTGTTTTCTTCTGAGAGGTGAGGCGTTCGGCCGCGCGGATGGGACGTGCACCACGCGGCCGCGGAGACTCTATGCCGGCGTGTGGGTACAGGGGAAGCGAGATGGCGCGAACGCGCGGCCGGGCGAACCCGGTGCGTTGTTACCAGTCCTCACGCACCGCGAGAATCGCCTCGCCCGAGACTGCGCGCCGGCCGGCGGCCAGCGCGGTGAGGGTGGCGGCCCCGAGCAGCGCGACGATCAGACCCATGATCAGCGCCCAGGGCAGGCGAAAGTCCATCGTCCAGAAAAACGACTGCGGATTGACGATGTCGACCAGCACCCACGCCACCGCCAGACCCGCGGCTAATCCAAGCACGATCGCCAGAAGCGTCACCATCAGCCCCTCGATCGCCAGCAGCGTGAGGATCTGGCGACGCGTCACGCCCAGATGGCGCAGCATGCCGAACTCGCGCGTGCGGGCGATCGCCTGTGCCGAGAAGGTGGCCGCGATGCCGATCAGCCCGATCACGATCGCCACCAGTTCGAGCACATAGGTGACGGCAAAGCTGCGGTCGAAGATGCGCAGGCTGAGCGCGCGGATCGCGCCGGACTCGGTGAACTCGGCGGCGCGCGTTTCCATTGCTGCGGCCAGTTCGGTCATCACCTGCGAGGCGTTGGCGCCGGGCCGCAGCCACACCGCACTCTCGGTGCGGGCCGATTCGCCGGTCAGGCGCTGATAGTCGTCGATGTCGATCAGCACTGCGCCGGTCTGGCGCGCGTAGTCGCGCCAGACCCCAGCGACGAACACGGTCTGCGCACGCCCGGCAAGCGGCAGCTCGACGCGGCTGCCCAGCGGCGCGGCATACAGCTCGACGAATGCTTCGGAGACCCAGACCGGTGTCGGCATGCCTTCGCGCCAGACCGCGACTTCGCCGGTAAGCGGCAACTGGGCCGCCGCGTTGTCGCGGTCGATCGGTCGCGCGATCAGCGATACCGGGGCGCGCGCCGGATCCAGCAGCAGCTTCATGTTGCGCGTGAAGTCGGCGCGCTCCACCTGCGGATGGCCGAGGATCGCCTGCTGGTCGCGCGGGCTCAGGCTGGCGATGGTCGCACCGAGGCTGCCGCCGGCGCCCGCGCCGGCGCGCACATAGACATCGGCCGGCAGCACCTTGCCCAGCCAGTCATCCACCGAGTAGCGAAAGCTCGACACCATCGTGGCCATCGCCACCATCAGCGCGAACGAGGAGACGATGCCGGCGGCGCCGATGGCGGCGAAGCGTGGTGTGGCCGCCAGCCGAGTCGTCGCCAGCCACCACGGCGCCGCGGTGCGGGCGCGTGCGTCGAGCCAGCGAGCCAGCGGCGTGAACAGCCACGGCGCGACCAGCGGCTTGAGCAGGATCGCCGCCACCAGCAGTACGGCGATTGCCAAGTAGGCGGCCACCGGGATATTCGCCACCGGCGGCACTTGCAGCAGCAGCGCGGCCAGCAGCAGCAGCGCCACGCCGGGCCAGGCGCGCTGGCGGTCGCGCTCCTGATCGAGACCCGAGCCGGCCTTCAGGGCCAGCGCCGGGCGCGCAGCGGCCGCCTCGCGTGCCGGCAGCCAGCCGCCGATCACCGCTGCACCCACGCCCAACAATGCAAAGCCCGCGGCGACCAACGGATCGACCACCAGTACCGGCGTCACGCCGGCAAAGTAGCCGCCGCCAAGATCACCACCGAGCAGGCGCAGCGCCGCAGCGGCGATGCCGATGCCAGCCAGCACACCGACCAATGCACCGACCACGCCGAGCAGCGCAGCCTCTGCCAGCAGCAGGCGCTCGACCTCCTTGCGCGTGAGGCCGATCACGCGCAAGAACGCCAGCTGGGTCCGACGCGCCATCACCGACTGCGCCTGCAGCGAGTAGACGAGGAAGGCGCCAGTGAAGAGCGCCACCAGCGCCAGCACGTTGAGGTTGACGCGATACGCGCGCGACAGGTTGGACACGCGCGCTGTGGCGGCATCGGCGCTCTGCAGTGCCACGCCCGCAGGCAACTGCAGCGTGCGCGCCACCTCTTCAAGGCGCGCGCCGGGTGCCAGCTGGAGGTCGATGCGCGTGATCATGCCGAGCCGATCCAGACGCCATTGCGCAAAGGCGATGTCCATCGCCCCGACCACCTGGCCTTCACGCGCGCGCGGCAGGCGGCCGGCGATGCGCAGCGTCTGCACCTGCGCACCGGCCTGCACGGCGATGGTGTCGCCCGGGGCCAGCTGCAGCGCCGTGAGCGCCGCGGCCGACAGGTACAGGCCGTCGTCGAGCAGCCCGAAGCGGCGCTCTTCGCCGCCTACGCTGACCTCTTCGCCGATCCACGCCGGCGCCAGCAGGGCGGCGCGCAGGATGTCCACGCCCACTACCGACAGCGTGCGCCCGCGCAGCCGCTCCGGCTCGACCAGCGGTACCTCGAGTTCGAGCATGGGACTGGCCAGCGCCACGCGCTCGTCGGTGGCCACGCGGCCGAACACCTCGTCGCTGAAGCCCTCGCGCGGACCGACGATGGTGGCATCCGCCTGCCCGGTCACCTGCCGCACCGCCGAGGAGAACTCGGCCAGCGCGGAGGCGTTGATCAAGTGCACCGCATAGCCGAGCGCCACGCCGATGGCGATCGCCATCAGTTGCACCGCTGAACGCAGCGGATGCTGGCGCGCATAGCCGCCAATCAGCTGCGCCAGCAACCACAGCCATCCCGCCGCGCCGGCGCGCGGCGTCGCGGGACCCCGATCCGCACGCGCGTTCATCGCTTAACCCATGGCCGGCACCGCCAGCGGCGCATTGCGCTCGGGCGCGGCGCGCAGTGCGCCCTGGTGCAACTGCAGGATGCGATCAGCCGTGCTGGCGGCATGCAGCGAATGAGTCACCAGGATGCCGCAGGCGCCGATCGACTTGATGGTGCGCGCGAGCAAGGAAAGGACGACGTTGGCCGTCTCCGGGTCGAGGTTGCCGGTGGGCTCGTCAGCCAATACCAGCGCGGGGCGGTGGACCAGGGCGCGTGCCACCGCCACCCGCTGCAGTTCACCGCCCGACAGTTCGCGCGGCGGCGAGCCGCCCCGGTCACCGAGGCCGACCTCTCCGAGCAGGGCCTGCGCGCGCTGCTTGCGCTCGGCCGCGGCCACGCCGAGCAGCACCAGCGGCAGCTCGACGTTCTGCGCCACGGTCAGGTGCGGCAGGATGTGGAAGGCCTGGAACACGAAACCCACGCGCGCGCGCCGCAGCCGCGTGCGCTCGTCCTCGCTCATGCTGCGGTCCGCGCCGACGCTGCGATCGAACATCTGCTGGCCGTCGATCTCGATGCGACCCGCATCGGGCGCGTCGAGGCCGGCAATCAGGTTCAGCAGCGTGGACTTGCCTGCGCCGGATTCGCCGACGATGGCGACGTACTCGCCGCCATCGAGGTCAAGGGTGAGTCCATGCAGGATGGAACGATCGCCAAAGTGGCGCGACAGGCCGGAGATGCGAAGCATCGGCTGATTCTACGGAGCGTGAGCCGCACTCCGACGGGATGCCGGCTCGGGTTAACGCGCGACGGGGCCGCACGTTCGGCAGGACCTCCCCGGGGATAGCCGCGGCCGAGTGGGAAACCCCGTACGGGCCTTAAAAATCGAAATTGGCCGGCGTTCTTTGCCGCACTCGACGTTTCTGCGTTGGCGGCCGCGCTGCACATTTATGCCCTATGAAGCCGATCTTGCGTCTGCTGCTGTTCGCCGCCCTCGCGCTGGGTGCGACCGCGCGCGCGGCGCCGCCTCTGGCGCTGCTCAACGCAAACGCACCGATAGACGCCTGGCCGACCGTGCGGGTGCTCGAAGACCCAGCCGGTGCGCTGACGCTGGACCAGGCGCGCGCAGAAGTCTTTGTCGAGCCGGCCGTCCCCGCCAACAACTTCGGGCCGCGCCGCGGCGCGCTGTGGTTGCATCTGCCGCTGAACCAGACAAGTGACCGCGCCCGCTGGGTGCTGGAGATCGACTATCCGCCGCTCAACCAGATCGATGTCGCGTTGTATCGAGACGGTGAGTTGCTGCAGCAGGCGCGGCTGGGCAACCGCGTGCCGGCGGCCGAGCGGCCGATGCGCACGCGCTCGCACGCGATGCCGCTCGACTTGCCGCAGTCCGGTCGCTATGAGCTGTATCTGCGCGTGCAAAGCGGTAGCGCGCTGGTAGTGCCGGTGCGACTGAACCCGGCCGAGGAGTTCGTGGCGGCTGAGTCCAGCCGCCTGCTGCTGCAGGGCCTCATCTTCGGTTTGGCGCTGATGCTGCTCGCCACCAGCGTCACCAATGGCATCGGCTTGCGCGATCCGCTGTTTGCCAGCTACGCGCTGATGATCGTCGGCGTGTCGACGTTCTTCGTCTCGTTCACCGGCCTCGGTCACCAGTTCCTGTGGGATGCCCAGGTTGGCGCACTGGAGAAGGTCAGTCCCTGGGGGGCGCTGCTGGCGACGACAGGTGCCAGCCTGTTTGCACGCGGCGCGCTGGATCTGCCGCGCACGCGCCCGCGCATCGCGCAACTGCTGGCGGTGGCGGCATCGCTGGGCGCGGGCGCGATCGCATTGTCGGCCCTCGGCCTGCTCGACTATCGACAGACGCAGGTGGCGGCGACCGTTCTCGGACCGATCCCGGTGCTGCTGGCCGTCTATGAATCGGTGCTGCGGGCCTGGCGCGGCGACCGCAGTGCGCGCTGGATGGCGGTTGGCTGGGGGGCGTACACGGTGGGCGCACTGTCGATGGCCGCACTTTTGCGCGGCTGGTTGGCGGCGGATTTCTTAATCCAGCATCTGTTCCAGTTCTCTAGCGTGATCGAGATGTTCGCGTGGATGCGCGTGCTTTCGTTGCGGATCGAGGCGGTGCGCACTCAGGCGGAGCGCAGCGCGGCCGAGAGAAGTGTGCTGCTGTCGCTCGCCAACACGGATCCGCTGACGGGCCTGCCGAACCGGCGCGGCCTGGCGGTGGCGCTGGATGCGTCGCTGCCGACCGCACGTCCAGAAAGCGCGCTGGCGGTCTACCTGCTCGACCTCGACGGCTTCAAGGCGGTCAACGACCGGCTCGGCCACGAGGCGGGCGATGAACTGCTGCGGCAGGTGGCGCAGCGCCTGCGCGACACCCTGCGCACGCATGATCTTGTCGCGCGCCTTGGCGGCGACGAGTTCGTCGTGATGTCGCAGGGCATGGCGGGCGAAGCCGCCGCGCAGCGCGTGGGGCAGAAGATGCTGGGGGCGTTTGCTGCACCGTTCGACGTCAACGGCCAGCTGTGCCGGGTGGGACTGACGATCGGCTTCGCCTTGGCGCCGCACGATGGCCAGGCGGCCGGCGATTTGCTGCGGCGTGCCGATGCCGCGATGTACGCCGGCAAGCAGGGCGGGCGCAACTGCGTGCGGCGCGGGCAGGCGTCGGTGGGGCTGGCCGCGGTAGGTTGAGGCGGTCGATGCGAGACCCAGAGCGCCGCACCGCGTTCGGCACGCGCTGATTCCGAAGCAAGTGTTACTGCACTGACGTGGCATGAGCTGACGACCGGCGCCTGAGCGCCAGCCTCTCGGACAGGCGCCCGCTGTCTTTGCGGTCGCGGTGCGCAGCGTAGTCGTGCACCGGCTTCTAGAATGCGATCCCTTTCAACGACCGGACCGGCGATGACGATCCAGCCCGCGGTGACGCTCGACGACATCCAACGCGCCGCGCAGCGGCTGGTCGGGCAGATCGAGAACACCCCTTGCCTGCATTCGCGCACCCTGTCGCAGATCGTTGGCGCGCAGGTGTACTTGAAGTTCGAGAACCTGCAGTTCACGTCGAGCTTCAAGGAGCGCGGTGCGCTCAACCGGTTGACAACATTGACGGCCGAGCAGCGGGAGCGCGGCGTGATCGCGGTGTCGGCCGGCAACCACGCGCAGGGCGTGGCGTATCACGCGCAGAAAATGGGCGTGCCCGCGGTGATCGTCATGCCGCGCTTCACACCGACGGTGAAGGTGGAACGCACGCGCGGCTTCGGGGCCGAGGTGGTGCTCATCGGCGACAGCTTCGATGACACCAAGGAAGAGGCTGCCCGCCTTGCACTTGCGCGCTCGCTCACCATGGTGCACCCGTATGACGACGCCGATGTCATCGCCGGTCAGGGCACGATCGGGCTGGAGATGCTGGCGGCCCAGCCGGATCTCGATTGCCTGTGCGTGGCCATCGGCGGCGGCGGGCTGATCTCCGGTGTCGCGACGGCCGCGCGCGCGCTCAAGCCGGGCATCGAAATCATCGGCGTTCAGACCGAGCACTTTCCATCGATGTACGCGGCGTTCAAGGGCATCGAGATGCCGTCAGCGACGGCAACCTTGGCCGAGGGCATCGCGGTCAAGCAACCCGGCGTGCTGACACGCGAGATTGTCAGGCGCCTGGTCGACGATATCGTGCTGGTGTCGGAGGGCGACATCGAGCACGCCATCGTGCTGCTGCTGGAGATCGAGAAAACCGTGGTGGAGGGCGCCGGCGGCGCCGGGCTGGCAGCCCTGCTGCGGCACAAGGCACGGTTTGCCGAAAAGAAGGTGGGGATCATCCTGTGCGGCGGCAACATCGACCCGATGGTGCTGGCGGACATCATCGAGCGCGGCATGGTGCGCGCCGGGCGCCTGGTGCGCATCCGAGTCGCCTGCCGCGACGTGCCGGGTGAACTGGCGCGCGCCGCGACGATCGTCGGCACGGCCGGAGCCAACATCGAGGAAGTGGAGCACCAGCGCGCCTTCACGACGCTTCCTGCGCAGAACGCGCAGCTGGAAATGGTGTTGCAGACCCGCGGGCCCGAGCACATCGATCGTGTGCTGCGGGCGCTACGCGACGCCGGGTTGCCGGCGGAGATTGATACGTACTAGCTTAAGAGTGGCCGTGCGCCTTCAACCGCCACGCGCCGTATACCTTTTACAGCCAAGAAACGTTCGCTGTACCGCCGCCGATCAGCGCGAGTTCTGTTGTTGTGAGCTCGCGAACGGCCGTTTCCGGCTGATGCACGGGTTCAGTGGTCCGCTGAACGGGCAACTCAATAATTAGCGGTTCCATAGTCCTTCCTGTCGGAGCGATCAATCAGCGAACTAGAGCCAAGAGACGTTGGCTGTGCCGCCACCAACAAGTGCCAAGACGTCAACGGACAGATCCGTGATGACATCAATGTCGGGTGCTTCGACAGTAACGACAGACGTAGTAACGACAGACGAGGCTTCGATCAGCAAATTTTCCATTTTCTTCCCTTGAGACAAGGACTAGAGCCAGGAGACGTTGGCAGTGCCGCCACCAACCAGCGCAAGCTCATTCGCGGTCAGTTCAGTGACTGTTTGGACTGCTGTCGACTGCGTTTCTCCGTTGCTACCGACTTCGTTGTCCAGGACAGAGGTTTCCATTGTGTTTCTCCGGTGTGCCTTCAGGACTGCTTGAACTAGAGCCAAGAGACGTTCGCCGTGCCGCCGCCAACCAAAGCCAACTCATGCGCGGCCAGTTCGATAACCTGCCGGACGTCTGCTTCGACATCACAGTTGCTTGTGGAGACTTCGACTTCCAGCGTTTGGAGTTCCATGGCTTCTCTTCCTTTAGACGTGGACTTTTTGAGGTATGCGACATGCGCCGCGCTGAGCGAATCGTTGCCTAGAATGTCCTTGTTATCCAATCACTTCCTCCGGTGATGAGCAACGAGCAGATCGCGACAGCCAACACGGAAAGCGGAGCGATCGAGCATCGCTTGGCGGAGATCTCGTCCGGCTTGCGACGTCAGATTGCGTCGCCGGATGCTGAGTCATTGGTCGCGGTCGCTGCTGCTCACAACGAACTGCGCCGCCTGCCGGCCAGCTACGTATCGCCACTGCGAGTCTCCTGCCTTCTGACGATCTCCCAGTTCTTTTACATCTCTGGGCAGACGGTGCTTGGCCTTGAGCCAAGTGCGAACGCAGTCTCGGCCGCGCGCAACCTCGGCGATGCGCGGTTGATGCGTAAGGCACTGATGTTTCAAGGGATCTTGCTAGCCGACACGGGCAACGTTCCTGGTGCCATCGAGTGTCTAGCCGAAGCGCTTGAGATCGCTCAGCGGATCGGCGACCGGGCGGGTGAAGGAAGCGTGTGGAACAACCTTGCGGCCGCTTTCCTCTACGCCGCTCAGTATGCTGATTCCATCCTCGCATCCCAGAGAGTCATTGAGCTCGCTGAAACTGAGCCCGAGCTCGCCTTTGTCCGTAGCCTAGCGCTCAGCAACATTGCCCTTGCCTCCCTGCACAGCGAGGACTTTGCGACCGGTCTGGAGAGTGCCAAGCAGAGCATTGAGTCCGCCGGTGAGCCAACCACAGCCGACCAGCTGCTCTCCCGCGTCCACTCCGAGTCGCATTACTCACGCCTTCTGCTCGAGGTAAACAGCCTTCAGGCAGCTCGCGAGCGCTGCGAACTGGCCAAGCGCTATGCATCCCAGGCCTGCTCACAACGGGCCGAGCAAGCCGCGTCGATTGCAGAGGGTTTGTACGAGGTCTATGCGGGCAAAGTGGACATCGGGCTGTCGCGATTGCAAGGTGCGCTGGAGCGGTCGCGCGTGATGAAGTCCACGCTGCGTGACACCTTGATTGCCATGGTTAAGGCCTACGATCTGTGCGGCAAGCCACAGCTCGCCCTGGTCCATCTTCGAGAATTGCTGCACGTAACGCGTAAATCTCAGCAGGAGAAGGCACTTCTGCACCACCGGCTTCACCTTGAGGCGATGGGCTTCGTGGCGACGAATCCCGAGACTGAGACATTGGCTGCGGCCGCGGGTGGGCCGCTGGACCGCACCAAGGTGCGGACGCAACTGGCATTGCTGCATCGCCAGGCGATCGCTGCCGAGTTGGTCGAGAACCCCTCGGGAGAGCACGTCTTCCGAGTTTCCAAGCTTGCCAAACTGTTGGGTGCGGAACTGGGTCTGGATGACGACACTTGCTTCATGCTTGAAATGTCGGCGCGACTGCACGACATCGGGAAGATCGGCATCCCGGACGCCATTTTGGCCAAGCGCGGGACGATCAACCCGGAGCAGCGGGCGCTTATCCGGACGCACACGAACATCGGCGCCGAGTTGCTTTCGCAAAGTGGTCTGCCGCACATCCAGATGGCGGTCGACGTCGCGCGGCACCACCATGAGTATTGGGATGGATCGGGTTATCCGGACGGTATCGCGGGAGGTGCTATCCCGGAAGCTGCGCGGATCACGGCATTGGCGGACGTGTTCGACGTGCTTGCCCATGCGCGCCCCTACAAGCAGGCGTGGACAGTTCGCACCTCGCTCGATGAGTTGCGTCGCCTGAAGGGCGCCCGATTCGATCCCGACATGACCGAGGTGTTCATCGCGATGATCGAGCGGCTGTCCGGCGAGGTAGACGATCTGGATGAATTCCTTGCCGAGGAAGCGAAGCAGTCGCCTTTCATCCAGGCACGCCAGAAGATCGCCGCCGCGCTGGAAGCCACACGCTCGGGCTCGGCGCCAAACGGCGCCAATGGCATCAATGGGTCGAATGGCGGCGCCAACGACGGTACCCCGGGTGGCTTCGTTGGCGGCGAGCCGCGCTACTGATCGTCCAGGACAAAGCGCGCGACGTCTTTCAACTTCGGGTCCACCTGCGCTGCCAACGCAGTCGGCCGGTTCCGATCAAGCGGCCGAGATCCCGACAGGCGCGGTGCCCGGCACTGCAGCAATGCGCCCGGCCTCCGGCCGGCCGAGCTGCACGATGCGGTCCACCGTACGCACCGTGTCGGGCCGGTGACTGACGATCACCACGCCCAACCCCGCTTTGCGCAGCCTGTCGGTGATCTGCTGTTCGAGCCCAAGGTCGAGTTGGTCGAACGCCTCGTCCAGGAACAGGATGTGCGGCTTCCGATAGAGCGCGCGGGCCAGGAGGATGCGCTGCTTCTGCCCGGCCGACAGGGTATGCGCGAGGCTGCCGACCATGGTGTTGTACTGCATCGGCATTGCTTCGATGTCGGCGTGGATCGATGCCGCGCGGGCGCAGGCACGCGCCAGTTCGCCGTCGTGCTGCGGATCGAAGAAGCTGATGTTGTCTTCTATCGTGCCGACGAACAGCTGGTCGTCTTGCAACACCACGCCCAGACGCCGCCGAAACGCGCCCCGATCCCACTCGCGCACGTCGCGTCCGATCGCGAGCAACTCACCTTCCGTTCGCTCGAGCAGGCCGATGAGCACCTTCACCAGCGTCGTCTTGCCGCAACCCGACGGGCCGACGATCGCCACCGTCTCGCCCGGCTGGATCGAGAAGTCGACGCCGCGGAACACGAACCCTTCCGGCCCGAAGGCGAAGCCGAGATTGCGCGCCGTGATCTGCATCACGGCATTCGGCGGCTCGGCAGCACCCGCGCGAGTCGGCTCGGGCTCGGCCAGCGCGATGTCGGCAATGCGCTCGGCATGCAGGTCGAGCATGCGGAACTCGATGGCCTTGTCGACCAGGTTGTTCACGCGCGTCAGGAACAGCATCTTGAATGCGAGAAAGCCGAACAGCATGCCGACCGAGAACTGGCCATTGAGCACCAGCAGCGCGGCGAACCAGATGACCGCCACGTTTTCGATGCCGAAGATCAGGCCGTGCACCGCGCGATGCGCGATCGTGAGGGTCTGGCCGGCCACACCGGCGTTGACGTGCTCGACCACCAGGTTCTGATAGGCGCTGCGCCTCTCGGTCTCGCGCAGGTTGAGCTTGATCGCCATCATCCCGCGCAGCGTCTCGATAAAGTGGGTGTTGGCCTTGGCTTCATGCACCAGCGCCTCGTCGGCGGCGCGTCGCTGCGGGCCGTAGAAAAACCAGCGCGCCAGGCCATACAGGGCTGCAGCCGCGGCGACGACGAGCGTCAGCGGCACGCTGTACCAGAGCATCACCACCAGCGTGAGCGCCACCATCAAGCCGTCGACCAGCGTTTCCAGGAACGCCAGCGACAGCGTGCGTTGCACCGCGTCCACGCTGCGAAAGCGCGAGACGATGTCGCCCACGTGCCGTTTCTCGAACCAGGTCATCGGCAGCCGCAGCAGCTGCGCGAACAGGGTGTCGAGCAGGCGCAGGTTCACCTGGGTCGACAGGAATACGCCGAGCCAGGCACGCACCGCGGTGGTGGCGACCTGCATCAGCACCAGCAGTCCGAAGCCGACGCCCAGTACCGCCAGCAGGTCGCGGTCGCGACCGACCACGACGCGGTCGACCACCAGCTGCACGAAAAACGGTGCGGCCACCGCCAGCACCTCGAGCACCAGCGACAGCATCAGCACCTGTACCAGCGGCCCTTTCAGGCCGCGCGCCACGCTGAGCAGCTGCCAGGCGCTGATGCTGTTGCGCTCGTCGCGCGGCTTGAAGTCGGCGGTCGGCTGCAACTCCATCGCCACGCCGGTGTAATGACGCGAGGCTTCATCCAGCGGCATCACGCGCCGGCCCACCGCCGGGTCGTGTACGGTGATGCGGTTGCCGCTCACCTCGGTCAGGACCACGAAGTGGTTCATGTCCCAGTGCAGGATGGCGGGCAGCCGCAACTGGCTCAGGCTGGCCAGCGGCGCCTGAACGCCGCGGAACGACATCGACAGGTCCTGCGCGACGGCACCGATGTGCTTGAGCGTGATGCCGCGCATCGACGGCGTCAGGCGCCGGCGCATCGCTGCGAGGTCGGTGCGCAGCCCGTGGAACCCGGCGATCATCGCCACGCAGGCGATGCCGCACTCGGGCGCTTCCGACTGCAGGATCAACGGGACTCGGCGGCCTAGCACCGTTGCCGCCTGTTCTCGGTCTCGCCTCGTGGGCCACCGCGCGGTGCAACGGTGGTTGCTTCCGGACGATCGAGGGGGCGGGCTTGGCGCCCTCGTTCTCGCCAGGCCGACCGGTGGAGGGAGGCATTCGATGCCGCCGCTGCCCACCCGTGGACGTCGTGATGCGGCTCGCGAGTCATCATGAGCGCAACCGCTCGCGCAGTTCGATGACCGGCTCGAACACCCATTCGAACACCGTGCGCTTTTCCAGCAGCAAGTCGGCGTTCACCAGCATGCCGGGTCTGAGCGCGAAGGTCTGGCCATTGGCAAGGACGGCCTGCTTTTCAAGCTTCACGTCGATGCGATACACGGGTTCCTTGACCGCCAGCGGGCCCAAACGCTCGCCGGCGGACCAGACGGTGCGGCTGATGCTCGCCACCGTGCCGCGGTAGTGGCCAAAGCGCTGGAACGGGAACGCTTCATAGCGCAGCACGACCTCGTTGGCGCGCGTGGGCACCAGCAACTGGACATGCAGGCCGCTGCCGCGTGGCACCAGGGTGGCGATCGGTGCGTCGGCGGCGAGCGAGTCGCCGCTGGCCGGCGCGATGTTGGTGACGGTGCCGGCGAATGGTGCGCGCAGCACGATCTCGCGCTTGGCCTGCTCCTGCACGATGTCCTGCTCGAGCTGGCTGCGGGCGCGCGAGATCTGGTCCATCGCCTGGCGCAGGCGCGTCTCGATGCGCGGCAATTCGCCCTCCGCGACACCGAGATCACGTTCGATCGTCGCGCGTTGGCGCATCAGGCTCTGCAGCTTGACTTTCTGATCGAGCAGCACATTGGTCGTCTCGGACATTTTGCTTTCCGAGTAGAAACCTTCCTTCAGCAGATCCTTGGCGCGCGCCAGGTCGGCGTCGGCGGCCGCCACGCGGCTGCGCTGCAACTTGATCTCGGCGTCGAACTCCTGCAGTTCCCGCTGGAAGTCGTTGATCCGCTTGCGCTGCTGGCTTTCGTCCTGCTCGGCAAGCAGCTTGGCCTGCTCGGCTTCACTCTGCAGCAGGCTGATCCGACCGCGTTGTTCGCGCTGCACCAGTTCGCCCGAACTGGCGCCGGCGCTGGTCGAGCGTTCCAGCGACAGGCGGGCGATGGGCGCGTTCTGTTCAATCTCGTCGCCTTCGCGCACCAGCAGTTCGGCCAGGATGCCGGCCTCGGGGGCCAGAACCCGCGCCACTCCGACGTCGAGCGCGAGGAAGCCGTCGACCCGCTCGCGCCGGGTCGATTCGCCGAGCGTCACGAACAGCAGCAGCGCGACGGCAAAAGCGGTGGCCAGGACGGTGAACACCCACCAGGGCACCGGCCGGGCGACAGAGACGGCGCCCAGCAGCTTCTCGCGCTGGGCGTCGATCGCTTCTTGCCTGAAGAGTTGCCGCATGGGGCGCGATTATGGGTGAAGCCGCGCCGATGGCCACACGCGCGTGGCGTCGTTGCCTCACGCAGACGCGGGCGATGTGTCGATGATTGATCTTTGCAGGTCGTCTGGCTATGGGCACCCGCGTCGCAAGCAGCAACCTCAGCGCCGATTGTCCAGGCATTCGCGCACCAGCCGGCGCAGATCCCGCTGCTCCCGGTCTGGAGCAAAGCGGGGCACCAAGCGTGCGCAGGCACGCTGCAGCCGCGCCAGGAAGCGCGGCTCGCTCGCCGCGCGCAGCAGCAAGGTGCCGGCTGCGTCGGCATCATCGGGCGCAAACAGACCGGGGTAGTCGGCGCCCAGCAGGCCGACATTGCCGTCGATCCGGCTCGCGATCACCGGCGTACGGGCGGTGATTGCCTCGATGATCGCCAGCGCGCCGCCTTCCATGTGCGAAGGGTGCAGCAGCACCTGGCTGCGGGCGACGCGCTGGCGCAGGCGCGCCCGCGGCTGGTCGCCGAGCCAGTGGTAGCGGGCATCGTCGCGGACATGACGCCGAGCCTGTCGGGCAAGCACCGGATCAAGCGCGCGGCCGGCGTGCAGCACGCGCACCGGCACGTCCGAAGGCCAGCCTTCGAGCACGCGCCAGATGAGTTGCGGGTTCTTTTCGTCGCGCAGGTGCCCGACGGCGGCCACCGTGAAGCCGTGCGTCTTCTGCGTCACTGCCAGGACGGCAGCCGACTGCAGGATCGTCACGGTCTTGTGCCGCACCGGCCGAGGCAGGCGGGAGGCGCCAAGCGAGTTCAAGACCACCAGGCGGGTCGCCCGCAGCAACGAGGTGCGCGCCGCCGCATCGGTGTCGATGTCGCGATACAGGTCGGTGCCGGTCAGCACGACGATGAGCGGACGCCGCGGCCACGTTCGCGCGAACGCCTCGATCGATGCCGCCGAGCGCCGTGCATGCAGCGCGATCATCAGGTCGGGCGTCGGATCGGTGGGCTGCCATGTCGTGGCGATGCGCACGTCGTACAAGCCGCGCAGCATCCGCGACCAGCGCGAAGCGGTCTGCCAATTGCCGTTGTTCGCCTCCGCGACATACGGCGTGACAACGGTGATCCGGGAGCGCGCGTACCCCGGGGGGGCTTGCGCCGTCATCCTGTGCAGGCGCGCGTGCAGCGCCGCATCGACGCGATCCACGCGATCGACGCGAGCGTCACCTCGCGGGCCTGCGGCACAACCATCAGGTTGCTTCGCCCTTGGCCGGGATGATGACGTTGAAGCCGCCGTCGACGAACGTGATTTCGCCGGTCACGCCGGATGCGTAGTCGGACATGAGGAACGCCGCGACGTTGCCCACTTCCTCGATGGTGACGTTGCGCCGCAGAGGTGCGTTGTTGGCATTGAACGCCAGCATCTTGCTGAAGTCCTTGATGCCGGCGGCGGCGAGCGTCTTGATCGGTCCGGCGGAGATGCCGTTGACGCGAATGCCCTTGGGCCCCAGGTGCGAGGCCAGGTAGCGCACGCTCGCTTCGAGCGAGGCCTTGGCCAGGCCCATCGTGTTGTAGTGAGGCACCACCCGCTGCGAGCCGAGGTACGTGAGGGTCAGCAGCGAACTGCGGCGCCCCTCGAGCATCGGCAGAGCGGCCTTGGCCAGTGCCGGGAAGCTATAGGCGGAGATGTCGTGCGCGATACGAAATCCTTCGCGCGACAGGCCGTCGAGCAACTCACCGGAGATGGCTTCGCGCGGTGCGAATCCGATCGAATGGACCAGGCCGTCGAGGCCATCCCAGTGCTGGCGCAGGCCGGCGAACACACCGTCTATTTGCGCATCGTCGGCCACGTCACAAGGGAACACGAGGGAGGTATCGAACTCCTTGGCGAACTCGTTGATGCGATCGCGAAAGCGCTCGCCCACATAGGTGAGGGCGAGCTCTGCGCCTTCGCGCTTGCACGCCGAGGCGATGCCGTAGGAGATCGAGCGGTCGGACAACAGGCCGGTGATGAGGATGCGTTTGCCGGTGAGAAGCGCCATGGTCTGGTCTTGTTCGGGACGGTGAGGGGAAAGACGGCCGCGGCGAGGCGGACGAGATGAAAGCAATGAAAGCGCAGTTCAGGGCCGGGCGGCGGCGGGCGTGCTTGCGCGCGGATTGCCGGGCGCGCCGCGCGCGGTGGAGGTGGCGGTCTTGGCGGTCGTCGGCTTGCCGGCGGATTTGGCGGCCGCGCGCGTCGCAGTGGGCCGCACCACGCCGCGCGCAGCGCGCTTCGTGGCGGGCGCGCGTGCCACGGTGAGGGTGAGGCGCTGACCGCGAAACAGGTTCGGCGAGCGCAAATTGTTCCAGGCAGTGATCTCGTCCGGCTGCACGTTCCATCGGCGCGCGACCGAATGCAACGTTTCTCCCGGGCGCACCTTGTAGGTGATCTGCCGCATGTTGGCTGATTCCGGTACCAGGGCGAACGAGGCACTGACATGCCGGGCGGCGATGTCATCTTCCATGGTCTCGTCGCGCGGCACCAGGACGATCGAGCCAGGTGCCAACCGGTACCGCGGTGGGATGCGATTGGCCTCGCGCAACTTGGCCTCGCTGATGTCGGCCTTCTTGGCGACCTGGGCCAGCGTTTCACCGGGTTTAAGCACATGCGCGGTCCAACTGGCAAGGGGCTGGCCGGTCGCCTCGAAGGCCGCCAAATTGGAGCGGAAGGTGTCGGCGCGGTCGGCCGGCAGCAGGATGCTCGGCTGAGTGGCACCGATGATCAGCGGACGATTGAAGCTGGGATTGAGTGCAACAAACTCCTCAACCGGCATCTGCGCCAGGCGGGCCGCGGTCGTGACATCGATGTCGCGCTGCTTGGTCAGCGCCACGAAGTACGGCTCGTTGCGAATGGCCGGCAGCGTGACACCGTATTGCGCCGGATCGCGCACGATGTTCTTGATCGCCTGCAGCTTGGGCACGTAATGCTGCGTCTCGCGTGGCATGCGCAGGTCGGTGTACCCGGCCGGCTTGCGCTGTTTCTTGTTGCGGGCAATGGCCCGTCCGACTGCACCTTCGCCCCAGTTGTAGGCGGCTAGCGCCAGGTGCCAGTCGCCGAAGTCGCGATGCAGCTTCTGCAGATAGTCGAGCGCTGCACGGGTGGATTCCACCACGTCGCGACGCTGGTCGTGCCACAGGTTCTGCTCGAGGGAGTAGATCTTTCCGGTGGACGGGATGAACTGCCACAGGCCCGCCGCCTTGGCCGACGAGACCGCCTCGGGCTGCATCGCGCTTTCGACGAACGGCAGCAGCGCCAACTCGGTCGGCATGCCGCGCTTTTCGACCTCCTCGACGATATGGAACAGATAAAGGCTGGCACGTTGCGACATGCGGTCGATGTAGTCGACCTGGCCGGCGTACCAGCGGGTGCGATCAGCGGCGAGCTTGGTCTGTAGCTCCGGCATGGCAAAGCCGCGGCGGATCCGCTCCCAGACGTCGATCTGCTCGACCGCGGCCGGGGGGGTGACCGCGATCAGCGCCGCCATCGGGTCGGACGGGGCTGTGTCAGCCGCCGGGCCGGTCCGCGCGGAAGCGTTCGGTGTGTCTGGCGTCACTGCGACCGGGCCCGGCAAAGGCGCCGGCTGACTGCGTGGCGCAACGGAAGTCGCAGGCTTCGCCGTCGCCGCTGAATCGGTCGGCGCCGTGCCGGGGGTCGACGGCGGCATAGTCGTGGCGACCGGCACCGCCGGCGCCGTGGGCGCAGTGGTCGGCACGGTGGAACAGGCCGTCATGCCGAGCGTGAGCAGCAACGCGGCGGCGAGGCCTGGCAGCGGGGGGCGGTCGAGGCAGCGGGCGCCTCGCACGATCACATCCAAACGGAGTCCATGGCAGACGGTGACAGAGCGGCCGAGTATAGAGGGCAGGTCAGGGTCGGATCGCGCGCGCGTGTCCCGCAGGTCGGGTCTGCTTGATGGGTGCTTACATGGGTACGTGCCGGGTCGCCCACATGCATGCCTACGGCGTTCGACGTAGCAACGCGCCGTCGGCGTGATGGCTCGCCGCAGCGATGCACCACTTCGCTCGCGCTGTAGCAACGAGCACGACACGACCGTGAGGCACGTCGGTTCGCATCAACTGAAGACGTTCTTCCATGCGCGCAGGGCGGCGAATACGCTCTCGTCGGTCGCGCTGGCGCCCGGCGCGTGCTGCTCGGCAGCCCGTCGGACCTCGGGTTCGGCCACGCGCAAAAATGGGTTGGTCTCGATCTCCTCGGCCAGTGTGGACGGCACCGTGGGCACTTCGCGTGCACGCAATTGGCTGCAGGTTTCCACCCGCTGCAGCAAGCGCAGGTTGCTGGGCTCGACGGCGAGCGCAAAGCGCAGATTGGATTGGGTGTATTCATGAGCGCAATAGATGCGGGTAAACGCGGGCAGGGACGCCAGCTTGCGCAACGAGGCAAGCATCTGCGCCGGCGTGCCCTCGAACAGTCGGCCGCAGCCGCCGGCAAACAGCGTGTCGCCGCAGAAAAGCGCCTGCAGCGCTGGTGCGTGATAGGCAATATGGCCCGCGGTGTGGCCGGGGACGTCGAGCACCTGCAGGCGCTGGCCGAGTACGTCGACCGAATCGCCTTCACGCAGCGGCGTGGCGGGCGCGCCACCGGTCGGGATGCTTTCACCTGCAGGAACAAAGATGGCGGCGCCGGTGGCACGCGCCAAAGCCGCTACGCCTCCTGTGTGATCGGCATGATGATGAGTGACTAGAATCGTTTCCAGTGTCAGGCTGCGCGCGGACAGTGCCGCAATGACCGGCGCAGCGTCGCCGGGGTCCACGATGGCGGCGCGCCCGGCCCATGACAGCAGCCACAGATAGTTGTCCCTGAAAGCTGGCACGGGGTCGATGCGGATGTCAGCGGAGGGTTCGGCTGCAGGCATGAGGCAAGCTTTCACAGGTCATGGAAGAGTTCGGCTGGAACTGTAGGGATGTGGATCGGCGGCAGATTGCCCGGGCAGTCAATCATCAAAGGCGCAGTCGACAATTGGACACGAACCCGATGTTCCCCGGTGCCGGCCTGAGCCCGCCGCCGCCCGAGCAAGCGATCTTCCGCCTTGCCGAGTTCCTGCGATCACCTCAGGGGCGGTATGTCCTCGACTGGGAGCAGCAGCACCTGGACCATGTGGTGGCCGACATCTTCGGCTATCACGCGTTGCAACTGGGGCTCCCGCAGATCGATGCGCTCCGAGAGAATCGCATGCCGCTGCGTTTCTGTGCCGCAGACCACCCGCATGATGCCGGCGAGGCTCAGTGCCCGCTGACCGTCCTGAATCGCTTCGAGGAGTTGCCGTTCGCCAGTCATTCGATCGACCTGGTGGTGATGCCGCATATCCTGGAGTTCGCTGCCGAACCGCATCAGGTGTTGCGCGAGGTGGATCGTGTGCTGGTGCCCGACGGCCAGGTGGTGATCACCGGGTTCAATCCGTTGAGCCTGTGGGGCATGCGGCAATTCCTCACGCGGCTGGGCATGGATCCTTACCTGCCGCGCGAGGGGCAGTTCATCTCTCTGCCCCGCATCAAGGACTGGCTCAAGCTGCTTTCTTTCGAGGTCAACCGCGGCCGCTACGGCTGCTACCTGCCGTGGGTCCGCAGCGACCGCTGGCTGCAGCGCTGGCGTTTCATGGACCGCGCGGGTGATCGGTGGTGGCCATTTCTCGGATCGATCTACATGGTGACGGCCATCAAGCGGGTGCGCGGCATGCGGATCATTGGTCCGGTGCGGCGCCGTGCCGAGTTGCTGCGTCCGGCGCTGGCGCCGGCTGCATCGCGGGTGGCACGTGTCGGCGGCGCTGAGATCGAGGAAACCGGTCAGGCGGTGACCATGCAGTTGGTGGGCGAAAGTGCGCCCGACGCGGCCAACGAGGCGCTGTCGCTGCTCGGTTCCGCTGGGGTCGCCACTGCCGGCCTGCAGCGCTGAGAAGATTGCAGCGCGCGCTACGCTCGGCGCTGCCGTGCCGCGTCGGCGGCGAGTCACGTGGTCCGCACTTCGCTCGATGAATCCATTCCCATGAAACACGCCAAGAGCCTGACGCTGGTCCCGCCAACGACCGCTGACGCCAGCCCCCATTTGGCTCACAAGTCTGGCGCTGCCGCAACGCCCACCGCGGTCGAGGTGTGGACCGACGGTGCCTGCAAGGGCAATCCAGGCCCGGGCGGCTGGGGGGCCTGGTTGAGCGCCGGTGGTCACGAAAAGGAATTGTTCGGCGGCGAGCGCGAGACCACCAATAACCGGATGGAGCTGACCGCCGTGATCGAGGCGCTGGCCTCGCTGAAGCGACGTTGCCGGGTCGTGCTGCATACGGACAGTCAGTACGTGCAGTTGGGTATCACGCAGTGGATCATCAACTGGAAGCGGCGTGGCTGGAAGACCGCCGACAACAAGCCGGTGAAGAACGCCGACCTGTGGCAACGGCTCGCGGAACTCGCGAGTCAGCACGACATCGAATGGCGCTGGGTGAAGGGTCACGCGGGCGTCCAGGGTAACGAGCGCGCCGACGCGCTGGCCAATCGAGGAGTCGAGGTCGCACTCGGCCGGAATTCGTCGCTTGACCCGCCCCTTGTCTGACGAGAGGCTCTCTCAGGGCGCGGTGCTAGATTCCGCCGCTCCCTGGCGATCAATCACATGCATAAACGAACCGTCACACTGATGGCACTGGGCGGTCTTGTCGCCGTTGCGACCCTTGCCTACCTCGTACAACGCGCACCGGCCGACGTGATCGCTGCGGCGAACGGCAAAGCGCCCGGTACGCAGGGCCCCGCGGCGACGGGCGACGCTGCAAAAGCTGCAGTCAAGGGCGAAGCGAAGAAAGGACCGGGTGGCCCGGTGCCGGTCGAGGTGATCGAACTGGTTCCGCAACGGGCGGTCGAGGAACTGCAGGCAGTGGGCACCTTGCGCTCCAACCAGAGCGTGATTCTGCGGACCGAGGTCACCGGACGCGTGGCGACGATCGGCTTTCGCGACGGCACCACCGTCAAGCAGGGCCAGTTGCTGGTCGGTCTGGACGCGTCGCTGAACGAAGCCGAAGTGGCGCAGGCGAAAGCCGAACTGGAACTGGCACACGCCAATCTCAAACGCACCGCGGACCTGGCGAGCAAGAACTTTGTTTCAGGCAGTGCGCAGGACACGGCAGAGTCCAACGTCCAGGTGCTCGCTGCCAAGCTGCAACTGGCCCAGGCACGTCTGGCGAAGATGCGTGTGCTTGCGCCGTTCGACGGCGTGGTCGGTATCCGCAGCATCAGCGTTGGCGACGTGGTGCGCGATGGCACCGATCTCGTCAACGTCGAGGACATCCGCCGCTTGAAGGTCGATTTCCGCCTGCCCGAACGGACTTTCACGCAGATCAAGGTCGGACAGCCGGTCGACGTAAACACGGATGCGCTGCCGAACGCCCGCTTCGTGGGGCGGGTGGAGGCGATCAATCCGCGCATCGATACCGGCGGTCGATCGCTGGAGGTGCGTGCTGAACTGCCCAACTCCGAGGGTCGATTGCGTCCCGGAATGTTTGCCCGGGTGCGGGTGATCGTTGGCGATCGCGCCGACGCGCTGTTGGTGCCCGAGGAGTCCATCGTTCCCCAGGGCGACAGCTTCGCGATCTATCGGGTCGTCGACGGTGCCGCGCGGCGCGTGCCGGTGACCTTGGGTGTTCGCCGTGCGGGTCTGGTCGAGGTGATCGGCCCCGTCACGGCGGGCGATCAGGTGGTCACCGCGGGCGTGCGGATCCAGCGTGATGGTCAGCCGGTGCGCGTGGTCAACACGCAGCGCGGTGCGGATGCAGCGCAGGCCCGCAATGACGCGGCCAAGGGCGATGCAGTCGCGGCGCCGGCCAAGAAGTGACGGCGTTCCAACCGATCGAGTTTGTTTGCCGACTGCCATGCGCACTGACCGGGTCGTGATGCAAGCCACGACCGGCCGATACAGCGAGGACTGATCATGTCGCTTTTCGAAATCTGCATTCGCCGGCCGGTGCTGTCCTCGGTCCTGTCGCTGCTGGTGGTGGTGATCGGCATCGTCAGCTACACGCGTCTGGGCGTGCGCGAGTATCCGAAGATCGACGAGCCGGTGGTCAGCGTCAGCACCACCTACCTCGGGGCCTCGGCCGAGGTGGTGGAATCGCAGATCACCAAGATCCTCGAGGACTCGCTGGCCGGCATCGAGGGCGTCGAGCTGATGACCTCACGCTCGCGCTCGGAGCGCTCGGACATCGACGTGCGCTTTCGCATCACGCGCGACCCCGACTCGGCCGCCGCCGACGTGCGCGACAAGGTCGCGCGGGTGCGAGCGCGGCTGCCCGAGGGCGTGGATGAACCGGTGGTGGCGAAGGTCGAGGCCGATTCATTCCCGATCATCTGGATGTCGGTGACGCAGGGCGCGCGCACGCCGATGGAGGTGTCCGACTACCTCGCCCGCTACGTCAAGCCGCGCCTGTCGGTGCTACCTGGGGCGGCCGACGTTCGCATATTTGGCGAGCGTCGAATGTCGATGCGCATCAATGTCGACCGCGACCGCTTGGCCGGCTTCCGGTTGACCGTGCAGGACGTGGAGGACGCGTTACGGCGGCAGAACGTCGAGTTGCCATCGGGGCGCATCGAGTCGCAGCAGCGCGAGTTCAACATCGTCGCCGCCACCGACTTGCAGACGGTGCAGCAGTTCGAGGGCGCGATCGTCGCCAACGTGGCGGGCTACCCGGTGCGCCTGCGCGACGTGGCCGACGTGCGCCTAGGGGCGCTCGACGAGCGGGTGATCGCGCGCTTCAACGGCGAGCCGTCGATCAACATGGGTGTGATCAAGCAGGCGACCGGCAATCCGCTTGAACTGTCGGAGGCAGTGCGCTCCGAGGTCGACAAGATCAACGAGACCCTGCCGCCGGGCATGCGGATCACGATCAGCTACGACAGTTCGGTGTTCATCGACCGCTCGATCAAGTCAGTTTTCACCACTGTGACCGAAGCGGTGCTGCTGGTGGTGCTGGTGATTTTCTTCTTCCTGCGCAACCTGCGCGCGACCTTGATCCCGCTGGTGACGATTCCGGTGGCGCTGGTGGGCTCGTTCGCGCTGATGTACGCGTTCGGGTTCACCATCAACACGCTCACGTTGCTCGCGATGGTGCTGGCCATCGGCCTGGTGGTCGATGACGCCATCGTCGTGCTCGAGAACATCTACCGCAACATCGAAGAGGGCATGGATCGCGTGCAGGCGGCGATCAAGGGCACCAAGGAAATCGGGTTTGCGGTGATCGCCATGACGCTGACCCTGGTCGCGGTGTTTGCGCCGCTGGCGTTCGCCACCGGGCGCACCGGGCGGTTGTTCGTCGAGTTCGCATTGGCCCTGGCCGGCGCGGTGCTGGTGTCCGGCTTCGTCGCCTTGACCCTGTCGCCGATGATGTGCTCGAAGCTGCTCAAGCACGAGACGAGCCACGGCCGGGTGTACCGCACCATCGAGGGATTTCTCACCGGGCTGACCAACGGTTACGCCCGCACGCTGGCGTGGTCGCTGGCGCATCGCTGGGTGGTACTGATCGGCTGGGCGATCGTGTTTGCCGCCGGTGCCTGGCTGTTCACGCTGATTCGCTCCGAACTGGCGCCGCTGGAGGATCGCGGCGTGATCTTCGGTCGTGTGCAGGCGCCGCAGGGGGCGACGGTGCAGTACACGGCCGACGCGCTTGGATCGATCGAAAGCTATTACGCGACGATTCCCGAGGCGTCCGCCTACAACGCCGTGGCCGGCTTTCCCACCGTGGCTGACGGCAATGCCATCTTGCGCCTGAAGCCGTGGGAGGAGCGCGAGCGCAAGCAGCAGGACATCTCTCGCGAACTGAATGGCAAGTTTTCGCAATTGCCTGGGGTCATCGGCTTTGCCGTCAATCCGCCTTCGCTCGGGCAGTCGCCGCGCGCGCTGCCGATCGAGTTCGTGATCATGTCGCAGGTGCCGTATCCGGAACTGGATCGGATGGTCAACACCTTCCTGGCGGAAATGGCCAAGTATCCGGGCGTGCAGAACCTGCAGACTGATCTTCGGCTGAACACGCCGGAGCTGCGTGTGGACGTCAATCGCGACAAGTTAAGCGACCTCGGCATCCCGGTGCAGACCGTGGGCCTGACGCTGCAGTCGATGCTGGGCGGTCGCCAGGTCACCCGCTTCAAGAAGGACGGCGAGCAGTACGACGTGATTGTGCAGGTGGCACCGCGCGACCGCAGTCGGCCCAATGACATCAGCGACATCTACGTGCGCGGACGCGACGGCACGATGGTGCAGCTGTCCAATGTGCTCAACGTCGCCGAAGGCGTGTCGCCGCAGTCGCTCAACCACTTCCAGCGGCTGCGCGCGGTCAGCATCACCGGTCAGATTGCGCCGGGCTACACGCTGGGCGAGGCGCTGGCCGCGATGGATGCGACCGCCAAGCGCGTTCTGCCGCAAAATGCATTGACCGATCTGAATGGCCAGAGCCGTGAGTTTCGCGATGCGCGCGGCAGCATCTATCTGGTGTTCGTGCTTGCGCTGGTCTTCATCTACCTGGTGCTGGCGGCGCAGTTCGAGAGCTTTGCCGACCCGTTCGTCATCATGCTGTCGGTGCCGCTGTCGATGACCGGCGCGTTGCTTGCGCTGTGGTGGTCGGGGGGGACGATGAATATCTACAGCCAGATCGGGCTCATCACCCTGGTGGGCCTGATCACCAAGCACGGCATCTTGATCGTGGAGTTTTCCAACCAGCTGCGCGAGCGTGGTGAGGGATTGTTCGAGGCGGTCAAGGAAGCCTCGGTGATGCGCCTGCGTCCGATCCTGATGACCACCGGCGCCATGGTGCTGGGCGCAGTGCCGCTGGCGCTGGCCACCGGTGCCGGTGCCGAAAGCCGCATGCAGATCGGCTGGGTGATCGTGGGTGGCATGAGCTTCGGTACCGTGCTGACGCTGTATGTCGTGCCGACGATGTACACGGTGGTGCGGCAGTGGCTTGATCGCGGCGTGCATGTGCGCAGCGGACAGGGCGCCGCCGAGGCGGCCGCTGAATGAACGCGCGCCAGGTCATTCTCGATACCGAGACCACCGGCCTGGAGGTCCGCGACGGCCACCGCATCATCGAGATCGGCTGTCTCGAGATCCTGGGCCGCCGCATCACCGAGAGGCGCTTGCACCATTACGTCAACCCGGAGCGCGCCAGCGACGAAGGCGCGCTTGCCGTACACGGCCTGACCGACGAATTCCTGCGCGACAAGCCGCGCTTCGCCGAGGTGGTCGACGACCTGCTCGCGTTCGTCGCCGGTGCCGAGGTGATCATTCACAACGCCAATTTCGACGTCGAGTTTCTGGATGCGGAGCTCAAGAAGATTGGTCGCGCGCCATTTGCCGAGCATTGCGGCTGCATCACGGACAGCCTGAAGCTGGCGCGCGAGCTGCACCCGGGCAAACGCAACTCGCTCGACGCGCTGTGCGACCGCTATCAGGTGTCCAATGCGCACCGCACGCTGCACGGGGCGCTGCTGGACGCCGGCCTGCTGGCCGATGTCTATCTGGCGATGACGCGCGGACAGGACACGCTGGTGATCGACCTGGCGCCCGATGCCACACATGAAGACAGCGCTCCGATCGACGTGTCAGCGCTGATCGTCATCGCCGCCAGCGATACCGAAGCGGCGGCACACGAGGCGCTGCTCGACCGCATCGGCACGGCCAACAAGGCACCGCCGGTGTGGCGCCTGCTGCCGCCCGAGGCGCTTCAACCCGCCGCCTGATCGCGCGGATCGGCCAAGCCCGCGCGCAGTTCGCGCTTCAGTACCTTGCCGGTCGGATTCTTTGGAAGCTCATCGACGAACCGGTAGCGCTTGGGCCGCTTGAAGCGGGCAATCCGCGACAGGCATAACGCATCCAGTTCGCTCGGCGAGACGGTGGCGCCGGCTTTCACGGCCACCACCGCGAGGACCGTTTCGCCCCAGTCGGCATCCGGCTCACCAATCACGGCCACCTCGCGCACGGCCGGGTGCTGCAGCAGCACCTCCTCGACCTCGCGCGGGTAGATGTTGCTGCCGCCCGAGATGATCAGGTCCTTGCTTCGATCCACCAGCGTCAGGTAGCCGCACGCATCGAGCCGGCCGAGGTCGCCGGTATGCAGCCAGCCACCGGCCAGTGCGCGGGCGGTGGCTTCGGGATTATCGAGGTAGCCGCGCATCACCACGTCGCCGCGCACCGCAACTTCGCCGATGGCGCCAGCGGCCAGCGGCTGGTCATCGTGGTCGAGCACCGCCAGTTCGACGCCTGTCTGCGCCCGGCCGACCGAGCCAAGCCGCGCCAGGTGTTCGGCATCGCGTGCCCCGACATGCTCATCCACGGGCAACACCGTGATCGTCATCGGGCTTTCGCCCTGGCCGTAGATCTGCGCCAGGCGCGGGCCAAGGCGGTCGAGCGCGCGCAGGCAATCGGCTACGTACATCGGTCCGCCGCCGTAAATGATCTGCTTCAGACCGCGCGCATCGCCACACATCTGGTCGACCAGGCGCATCACCATCGTCGGCGCAGCGAAGAACTTGACGCCAACATGGCGCGCCAGCAGATCGTCGATCTCGGCGACGTCGAAGCCACGTGAGGCCGGGATCATCTGGGTCGCGCCGACGGCAATGTTGGGCAGCGCAAACAGCCCCGAGCCATGCGACATCGGCGCCGCATGCAGCAGGATCTCGCCGGCGCGGGCAGTGTCGACATCGCTCAGGTAGTTCAGCGTCATCGCCATCAGGTTCCGATGGCTCAGCATCACCCCCTTGGGCTGCCCAGTGGTTCCGCTGGTGTAAAACAGCCAGGCAAGATCGTCGCCGCCGCCGACGCTCTCGACGGCCACTTCATCGCTGATCAGCGCGGCGTAATCGGCGCTGTCGACATCGATGAAGCGGTTCTGACCCGCGGTCCGCGCGCGCGCCGTTTCGACGGCATCAACCTGCGCGGATGCGAAGCACAGCCGCACGTCGGCGTCGTCGAGAATGAACGCCAGTTCGCGAGCGTGCAGCTTGACATTGACCGGCACCACGGCCGCACCCAGGGTCCAGCATGCGTAAAGAAGCTCGATGTACGCCGCGCAGTTTTGCATCACCAGCGCCACGCGGTCGCCGGCGCGCACCTGCAGTTGCGTCCGCAGCGATCCAGCCAGCCGTTGCAGGCGGTCAGCCAGCTGCGTGTAGCTTCGCTGGACGTCGGTGCCCTCGATCACCGCCGGGAGGGCGGGCAGTCGGCGCGCGGTACGCACCAGGGTGTGGGCCAGGTTCATCGCTTGCGCAATGGCGCGCAGATGCGCAATCACGCTGAACACAAGCGTACTGCGGCCGGCGGCCATGGGCGCTGATGTAGACTTCGCGCCGTTCGATTTCAGTCCCGGAGCTTGCGCTCCATTGAACTCGGGCGGTTAGCTCAGCGGTAGAGCACTGCCTTCACACGGCAGGGGTCACAGGTTCGAACCCTGTACCGCCCACCATCTTCTCCCCTTTGTCCTCGTGCGCGGTTTCAGCGGCTCAGTCGCTGAAATCGCAGCACTTCCCGCCGCCTCCCGTCACGTCCCTTGTTTTCCAGCAAGCACGTTTGAGGCGCACGCGGTCGCGTCTGGCTATTGCAACTTCAGCACGGCGGCATAGGCATCGACCCACAATGCGCCCTCCACCGGCACCACATGTCCAAACTTCCACTCTGGATTCTTGCCGGCACGCTTGAATGACCACAAGCGGGTGCCGGTGGTCATGTCCAGAGCGTGCAGCGTCCCCGGGAAGGCCGGCGCGCCATCCAGGCCGCCCTGGAAGTACAGCACCGACCCGGCCACGCCGAAGGACATGGTCTCGTTGTCGAACTTGCCACTAATCTCGAACTCGATGCGGCCTGTGTTCTTGTCAAAGGCGATGAGCGACACCGATGTCGCGCCCACCAGCACAGGCCCGGCATCGAACAACCTGCCGAGCGGCACCGCACGCTCGCGGCCATCAACCTGGCGGCGCAGGAACACCGGGGCGAACAGCGGCTGGCCCGTGGCTCGATCCAATGCGTAGAGCGCGTTATCGCCCGGGAAGTACACCGCGCGCTCGGTGACTACGGGCGCGCCGGGCGCGGCGCCCTGACGGTATTCGGGGTGCAGCGGCCGATGGCGCCAGCGCTCGACCCCCGTTGCCGCATCAAAGGCGGCCAGGTAGCGCGCGTCGGGCCAGCCGGGCGTGCCCTCCGGTGCCCGCGCCATGATCTGCGCGTACACGCTGCCGTCGCGCACCACGGGCGAGGTCGTGCATGGGCCACCGGGTACGAATCGCAGGGGCGTTTTCCAGAGCTCTCGGCCCGTGCCGACATCCAGGGCGTGCAGCGTGCACTCATTGCTGACGACGAACAGCCGGTTGCCCTCGGCTACCACCGCGCTGTGTGCGGAGGGGTCGATCGATCGCCACACCTCCTTGCCGGTGGCCCTGGACAAGGCGATCACCGCGCCCGGCAATGGACCGCCAAACGGAGCGATCACCAGATCGGCCACCACCACCGGCGGAGTCGATACGCTGTTGGCGCCGCGGTGCGCCCCAAAGGTCCAGGCCACCCGGTTGCGCACGGTGTCGATGGCGAACAGCGCGCCACCGCCTGTCGGGTTGCCGACATACAGCGTGGTGCCTGCCAGCGTCGCTGGACCGTGGTCGCGCACACCGGTTTTGATGGTCACTTTCTCGATCGGGACCGTGCGCAGCGGCTGCACGGAGGATCCCGAGGCCGACTGGGCCTGCGCGAGACCGGCCAGGGCGCCTAGTGCGGCGACAGTGGCTAGCAGCTGAATGGGGCCAATCGGGTGGCACCATAGGCGTTGGGGGTGCGGCATGAAGGGCCTCGCGGCAAGAGAAGACGCCACGGTACTGATGCCTGCGTTATCGAAGAGTTATGGCTGCACCCGCGGCAAGTGTGTTGCGTGCGCGTGAGCGAGGATCGCGGCGCCACACTGACTCTTTGCCGCCCCGTCGCCGATGCACATCGGCCCGGTTTGCTGACTGCTGTCTGGACGGACGTCGCCAGAGCGCGCTGTAGTCCACGCGCTGCCGATCGTCGCGTTCAAGCAGGCCACCCGCACGTGGCCTCCCGCCTGCACTGCGACGTGGCGCGCCAACCGCGCCGCGCGGCGGAGTGACGGCGTGAGGCGGAGAACGTGAGGGCATGACGGGGCAGGGGCAGGCGGGCTGAAGGTCGAGAGCGTGTGAGGCTGTGAGGGCGGTACGATCGCCGGATGTTGGAGTTAGCTCGCCTGTTTTCGGCCCAGGGTCTGGAACACACCTTGGCGCACTGGATCGCGCTGTATGGCCCGTGGGCCCTTGCGCTGATCGCGCTGATCATCTTCGCCGAGACCGGATTGGTGGTTGCGCCGCTGTTGCCGGGCGACTCGCTGCTGTTCATCACCGGCGCGGTGATTGCCGCCGCCGGCTACAGCGTGCATGCGACGGTACTGGTGCTGCTCATCGCCGCGGTGATCGGCAACGCCGTCAACTTCACGGTCGGCCGCACGGCCGCAGACTGGCTGCTGCCGCGATTGAAGGGACGCTGGCTGCGCCCGGCGCACCTGGACATGACCCAGGCGTACTTCGCGCGCTGGGGCAATGCAACCATCGTCGTGTCCCGCTTCGTGCCGATCGTGCGCACGATCGCGCCGTTCCTGGCCGGCTGCGGCCACATGCACGCCGTCCGCTTCATGTTCTTCAATGTGGTGGGTGCAGCGATGTGGGTGGCCGGCTTCGTCTACGCCGGTGCGCTGCTGGGCGGCAATGGCTTCGTGCGCAGTCATCTGGGCTGGATCACGATCGGCATCCTGATCGCCTCGGTCGTCCCGCTGGCTGTCGTTGCGGTGCGCGGCCGACAGAGTTCGCGGCGGGCGGCGCACCGCTAAGCCTGCGACGTCGCTCGATGGATCGCGGTCGCTACACTGGGCGCCGCGGACAGCCGTTGATCCGCGTCGCCAAGGCCCGCGTGCGGGGCCGCTGAACAGTCTCCCATGACGTCCCTGTCTGTCCGTACCCGTATTGCTCCCAGTCCGACCGGCATGCTCCATCTGGGCACCGCGCGCACGGCGCTGTTTTGTTGGGCGTTCGCGCGCCATCACGGCGGCCAGTTCGTCCTGCGGATCGAAGACACCGATCTTGAGCGCAGCACCGAAGCAGCGGTGCAGGTGATCCTGGACTCGATGCAATGGCTTGACCTCGACTACGACGAGGGGCCGTTTCGTCAGACGGACCGACTGCCGCGCTATGCCGAGGTCATCGATCGCCTGATCTCGCAGGGTCTGGCCTACCGCTGCTATGCGAGCAAGGAAGAGCTGGAAGCGTTGCGCGAAGGACAGATGGCGCGCGGCGAGAAGCCGCGTTACGACGGCCGTTGGCGGCCGGAGAATGCCGCCGATCGCACGCCACCACCGGGGGTGCGGCCGGTGATCCGCTTCCGCAATCCTGACCAGGGCGAGGTCAGCTGGAACGATCTCGTCAAGGGACCGATCGTCATTTCCAACAGTGAACTGGACGATCTCGTGATCGCTCGCGGCGATGGCGTGCCCACCTACAACTTCGCAGTGGTGGTCGACGACATCGACATGCAGATCACGCATGTGCTCCGTGGCGACGATCACGTCAACAACACGCCGCGGCAGATCAACCTGTACCGGGCGATCCTCGGCGACGGCGGCATGCTGCCGCAATTCGGCCACCTGCCGATGATCCTCGGTCCCGACGGGCAGAAACTGTCGAAGCGGCACGGCGCGGTCAGCGTGATGCAGTACGACGAGGACGGATTTCTGCCCGAGGCGGTCTTCAACTACCTGGCGCGCCTGGGCTGGAGCCATGGCGATCACGAGAAGTTCAGCCGCGCGCAACTGGTGCAGTGGTTCGATCTCGCCCACGTGAATCGCGCGCCTGCGCAGTACAACCTTGACAAGCTGTTATGGCTCAATGGCGAGTACATGAAAGAGGCTGTCGACGATCGCCTGGCGGTACTGGTTGCGCCTCGCATCGAGCGACTGGGCGGCGCCATCGCGGGGCCGGCCTTGCCGGCGGTCTGTGCGCTGCTCAAGGATCGCGTGCGCACGCTGAACGAGCTGGCCGAGCACGCGATGCTGTTCTATGGGCCGCATGGCGTGGACGAAGCGCTGATCGCTCAGCACCTGGTCGGGCCGAGTTTGGCCGCGGTGCGCGCATTTGCACAGCGGGCGGCGACGATTGACTGGGAGCGTGCGGCGCTCAATGGCCTGATCAAACACCTGGTCACAGAGTTCGCGCTGAAGATGCCGCAGGTGGCGGTGCCGATGCGCGTTGCCCTGACCGGCCGCACGCAGACGCCATCGATCGACGCGGTGCTCGAACTCTTTGGCCGGGAGGCGACCCTGGCGCGCATCGAGTCAACCCTGGCGCGCTGCGGGTAGGCGAGGGCTGGGCGACGGGCGTCGTCGCGCGGCGGGCCACGGTCGCGGCAGGTGGCTCCTTGCGCCAGATCAAGTGCGTCAAGCTGACGCCCTCAAGTGAGGTGGCGGCGGGCCGTAGTCCCAGACAACCCGCAATCCATCTTTCGTCCTGGAGGACGACATGAGTGCCACGATCCGCACACTGCCCCTCGACCCGGCCCGGTCCGAGGCTCTGACCCGCGCCTACTATGCGCCGCCACCCAGTCCCGACCTGGCCAAGCTCGAGGACATCGGTTTCTCGGTGATCGCGGTGCTGACCTCGATGCTGCTGGTGGCCATCGCGTTCGATTAGGCCCCAGTGTCTTGACGTAGGGGCGCCGTGGTCCCGCGGCATCCCGTGCCGGTCACGGCACCGATACGATGGCGGCATGTCGCTGCCTCTGTCCGTACTCGATCTCGTCCCGGTCACCGCCGGCCATAGCGCCGCGCACGCATTGCGCCGGACCACCGAGCTGGCGCGTCTGGCCGAACAACTCGGCTTCGTGCGCTACTGGTTCGCCGAGCACCATGACATGCCGAGCGTGGCCAGTGCCGCGCCGGAGGTGCTGATCGCGCATGTCGCCGCGGCCACCCGACATCTGCGGGTCGGTTCCGGCGGCATCATGCTGCCCAATCACGCGCCGTTGCGCGTCGCCGAGGCGTTTCGCACGCTGCACGCTTTGCATCCCGGCCGCATCGACCTTGGGCTGGGGCGCGCCCCCGGTTCCGACCGCAAGGCGTCACTGGCCCTGCGCGCACTTGATGGCGAGCACTTTGCCGAACTGCTGACCGAGTTGCGCGTCTGGTCCGGTGAGCAGGCCTTGCCCGACGACCATCCGTTGCGGACCCTGCGCGCAACGCCGGACGATGCGCCGCTGCCGCCGATCTGGCTGCTGGGTTCCAGCGGCGCCAGCGCCGAGTACGCGGGGCGCGAGGGCATGGGGTATTCGTTCGCCAGCCACTTTTCGGCGGCACCGCCGGCGCCCGCCTTCGACGCCTATCGGCAGGCGTTCCGCCCCTCACCGAATTTTCCGTCGCCGCACACGATCCTCGGCGTGTCTGTCGTGTGCGCCCCGACCGCGGAAGAAGCCGAGTGGCACGCGCGGGCGATGCAGCTGGCCTGGGTACGGATCCGGCGCGGCCAGTTGCTGCCGCTGCCCAGCCCGCAGGACGCGCAACACCATGAGTACTCCCCGGCGGAACTGCAGATCGCCCGCCAGTTCCGCGCCCTGACCCTGATCGGCACGCCGGAAGACGTGCAGCGCGAGATCGCCGAACGCGCGGCGGCGTGCGGTGCCGACGAGGTGATGGTGGTATCGAACATGGCCGATCACGCGGAGCGGCTCCGTTCGTACACGCTATTGGCGCAGCGCTTCGGTCTGCAGCCGACTGAGGACGCCACCGATACGAGATGACATGACGGTGTTGCCCGGCGCGCATGCCTCATGAATTCGTCTTAGCGCCCGCGGCCCATCGCGCGATCGACGGTCCGTCGTCGGACGAAAGGACTCCCCAAAACATCCAGACGGGCGACTTTCTTTCGCGGTGACACAAGATAGAGTCGGCACGGGTATTCACTAACCGCCGCGTCGGGCCGGTGAGCGCCGGGACAAGCTTGTTTCTTTGCCCACGCCTCAGTCGCCGCGCGCATCAGGACTCGTGCCGATCCGTACTGCAACGTCTGCTGACGCCCCCCGCCTGTCGCCTGTGCTGCGTGCAATCGCTGACGCCTGCCATCGGATGCACGCACGATGCTGAGCGCCCTGCGCAACGCCGTGCGGCGCGGCACCGAGCACCGGCAGGTCAGTGCGGCGCCGCGCTGGTTCAGCCGTGACGAGGCGATCATGGGCACGGCGATCCACGTCGAGCTGTGGAGCGACGATCGCGCCGCCGCCGAGCGCGCGATCGACGAGGTGATCGCCGAGATGCACCGCATCGACGCGCTGATGAGTCCGTACAAGGAAACGTCCGAGCTGTCGCTGATCAATCGAAAAGCCGACCGGGGTCCGGTGCGGGTCTGCGACGAGCTGTACATGCTCCTGTCACGTTCGGTCGCATTTTCAGAACTGTCGCAAGGCGCGTTCGACATCACCTACGCCAGCGCCGGCCACCTATACGACTATCGGCGCCACGTGCGTCCCACCGATGCCGAGCTCGAGGTGGCGCGCGCGGCGATCGGCTACCGAAACCTGCAGTTGGACGCCGACGCCCGCACCGTGCGTTTCGGCCGTGCCGGCATGCGGATCGACCTCGGCGGGTTTGCCAAGGGGCACGCGGTCGACAACGGCGTGGCGATCCTTGTCCGCCACGGCGTGCGCCACGGCGTCGTGGCGGCCGGCGGGGATAGCCGCATGCTCGGTGATCGCTGCGGCCGACCCTGGACCATCGGCGTGCGCGATCCGCGCCGTGCCGACGAAGTGGTGGCGCTGCTGCCGCTCGAGGACGTGGCGGTATCGACCTCCGGCGACTACGAGCGCTACTTCGACGATGGCGACGAGCGCTGCCATCACCTGATCGATCCGCGTACCGGCAAGTCGCCCGCCACCGTGCGCAGCGTGACCGTCATTGCGCCCGACGGCCTGACCAGCGAGGCGTTGTCGAAGACCGTGTTCGTTCTCGGGGTGGAGCGCGGCATGCAGATCGTCGCGTCGCTGCCGGGCGTCGATGCCGTGGTGGTCGACGCGCAAGGGAAGTTGCACTACTCCGCGGGGCTGCTGCCTGGCAGCTCGCCCGCGCGGCAATGAATCAATCCGCAGGTCAAGAAGCATCCGGCAACCAAGAATCAAGCCGAACGGAGGCAATGATGAGGATCTTCGAAGCACCGCAAGCATCACGTATGACGGCGCCCTGGGCGTTGGCCCTGGTCGCGGTGGCGCTGGCCCTGGCCGGCTGCTCATCCAAGAACTCGGAGGGGGGAAGCACCGTGGCCGTGGCCGGCGACGTGCCGATCGCCTACGTCAAGCGGGCCACGGCGATCCGCATGAACCCCACCAATGGCGCGCCGTTCGCCGCCGGTGGCGACCTGATGATCCGCGAGAAGTCCTCGCCTAGCGCGCGGGAGTTCAACATCACGGCGCCGATCACGCAGGGCGCTGGTGACGTGTCCGATCCTGAGGTCTCCTACGACGGCAAGAAGATCGTCTTTGCGCTGCGCTGTCCTGCCAGCAACACCAGCACCGTGGCTGGCGCGGCTGCCTGCACCGGGCGCTGGAACATCTGGGAATACGACATGACGGCCGGCGGGCTCACCGGCGGCACGTTCCGGCGCCTGACCAATTCGACGGTCGATGATGACGTCGACCCGGCCTACCTGCCGGCCGACCGCGGCTTCGTGTTCTCTTCGAACCGGCAGACGACATCAAAGACGCAGGCACTCGGGCAGACCTACTACGCGCTCGACGAGTACGAACGCGAGCGTGTTCTCAACCTGCACACCATGGATGCCAGCGGCGGGGCGATCGAGCAGATCTCGTTCAACCAGAGCCACGACCGCAATCCGGTGGTGCGCCCCAACGGCGACATCATGTTCTCGCGCTGGGAGCACGTGGGCCAGCGCAACCGCTTCGCGATCTTCCGCGCCAAGCCCGACGGCACCGACATGTTCGTGCTGTACGGCGCGCACAGTGCCGGCAACAGCTTCCTGCACCCGCGCGACATGGATCCCAGCGGCAACTACCGCGGTTACCTGGTGTCGTCGCTGATGCCCTTGTCCGGCTCGCAGGAAGGCGGCGGCCTGATGCTGATCGATGCCGCGCGCTATTCGGAGCAGAACACGCCGGCCAGCGCCAGCGTCTCGCCGCAGGGCGGCCAGGTGCAATGGACGCAGCGCGAACTGGCGCTCGAGCGCGGCCTGTCGCAGTTTGGCCGCATCACCTCGCCGTATCCGCTGTGGGACGGTACCGATCGCGTGCTGCTGGCGTTCCGGCCGTGCGAAGTCACGCGCAACGGCAACGTCGTTCCGTGCGCGTCGCTCACCTCCGCCGAGATGGCGATGCTCAACGACGACACTCGCACCCGCGTGCAGCGGTCGACCGACGCGGTGCAAGACAACGCGCCCGCCGCTTACGCGATCTACATGATGGACCCAGCCCGGCAGACGTTCCTGATCGTCGCGGCGCCGCCCCCCGGTTTCATGTTCACCGACCCGGTGGCGATCCAGGCACGCGCCGAGCCGAATGCCGCCCAGCCCACGGTGGTCGACGCCGCGCTGAAGGCGCGCAAAATGGCCCTGATCGAAGTGCGCAGCGTCTACGACACCGACGGCCTCGACCGCATGGGCGAGTCGATGTTTACCGCGGTCGATCGCCCCGCCGGCTGTACGACCTCGATTGCCAAGACGGCGCGCATCGACGAAACCGACACGCGGGCGCAGGTGCCCGACCTGGTGCGCATCAAGGACCCGGCCCATCCCGCCTACAACTGCGCGCCGGCGCGCTTCGTGCGGGCCACCCGCGCAGTCGCACCACAGGCCAACATGACAGGCATGCGCGAAGCGATCGGCGAAACCGATTTCGAGCCGCAGCAGATCCTCGGCTATGCACCGGTGGAGCCTGACGGGTCGTTCAAGCTCGAGGTGCCTGCCGATGTGCCGCTCGCCCTGGCGATCCTCGATGCCAAGGGCCGAGCGATCCAGACCCACCTCAACTGGATCCAGGTGCGTCCAGGCGAACGGCGTACGTGCGACGGCTGCCATAGCCCGCGCCGTGGCGCGTCGCTCAATTCCGGTGCCGTGGTCAATACGCTGCCAGCGGCGCTGCTGCCGACACTGGCGGGGGCCCAGCAGTCGGGCGAGACGATGGCGTCGACCCGCACCCGCCTGAATCCCGCCGCGCTGAACCTCAGCGGCGATCTGCAGTTTGAAGACGTCTGGGCCGATACCAGTCGCGCCGGGGTGACCGCGCGTCCGTCGATCGTGGTCAAGTACACCGGCAACACCAATGTGGCCGACGATCTGGCGACACCGGCACCCAGCAACGGCATCATCAACTACATCGATCACATCCAGCCGATCTGGAGTCGTGACCGGGGCGCCAATACCTGCACCACCTGCCATACGGATCCCACCAAGCTCGACCTGCGGGCCACCGTCGCCGGGACCGGACGCGTCACCTCGTATGAGGAACTGATGATCGGCGATCCGGTGATCGACGCCGCCACCGGCCTGCCGGTGACGCGCCTGGAACAGGGCGTGCCGGTGGTGGTGCGCAACGCCGCCCTGGTGGAGACGATGTCGGGCAACGCCACCGGGCTGGCGCGCAGCAGCCGGTTGACGGAAATCCTTTTCGGTGAGGACCTGATGGCCGGTGCGGCAGCGCGCACGGTCCACCCGACGCCGAGCGGCGCCGGTGTGCCCAATCACGCCAGCCTGCTCAACGCGGCTGAAAAGCGGCTGATCACCGAGTGGATGGACCTGGGCGGCCAGTACTTCAACAACGTCGCCGCGAGCAACAGTCCGCTGCGCACCGTCACGGCCTTGAGCCGTACGGGATTCGACGCCCAGGTGTATCCGGTGATCCAGGCGAACTGCGTGCTCTGCCATCAGCCGACCGGCAACGCCGGCGCGGCGCAGACTGGCCAGTCGTACCTGCGCAACCGCTACATCCTGACGGGTGATCCCGAGGGCGACTACGAAGTGACGCTGACGATGATCTCCAACGCGTGCAATGCCGCCTCCAACGCCTTGCTGTCACGACCGGCGTCGGCGCCGCATCCGGTGGGCGCCGTCGGTCAGCCCGCCGTGCTGCCGGCGGGCAGTGCGGGCTACGCCGCGATTGCATCGTGGATCACTACGGGGTGTCGCGCGCCATGACGTTTTGGCACTCCGTTGCGCAGGCCGGTGCGACCGCGCTGATCGGCGCGGCCGCAGTGGGTTTGACGGCATGCGGCGGTTCGAATCCGGCGGACAATCCGCCGAATGTGCAGAATCCGGCAGGAAGCGGTGGGCAGAAGCTGTCATTCATCTACTACCAGAGATGCATCCAGCCGATCTTTCTCGCGCCCCTGGCGATCAACCAGAACGGCGTCGTCTCCGTCAACACCTGTGGGGCTGCCGGTTGCCATGACAACGTCACCGGTACCGGTGGTGCGTTTCGCCTGGTTGCGGGCGCAGCACCGGTCGACCTGACCAACCCGGCCAATACGCCCGACGTGATTCGCACCGCCGACATGTACAAGAATTTCTACTCTTCGCAGGGCGAGGTCGTGTTCAACGCGCCGCTGCAGAGCCGGTTGCTGACCAAGCCGCTGCTGCTGAACGTCCTGCACGGCGGCGGCCTCATCTTCGCGAACGAGAACGATCCTAATGCGCGCCTGATCCGCTACTGGATCTCGCGACCGATGCCGCAGGGACAGGACGAGTTCAGCAGTGCTGCCAACAGCATGTTCGAGTCGGACAATCCGCTGACGGGCGCGTGCAGAACCCAATGACGCACGCGCGATCTGGCAGCCGGCAGCTGCGTGGCCTGCTGATGCGCATCGTGCTGAGTACGGCGCTCGCGCTGGCCGGCCTGGGCACCGCGCAGGCGAGTGAGCGGGTGCAGGTCACCGACCCGTACATCGAGCTGCGTACCGGACCGGGTCGCGGCTTTCCGGTGTTTTTCGTCGCACCGCGCGAAGAATGGATCGAGATCCTGCTGCGGCGTACCGACTGGTTCAAGGTGCGGCTGGCCAATGGCAAGGAAGGCTGGGTCACGCGCAAGCAGCTTGAATCCACGCTGACCGAAGCGGGTGGCCAGAAGTCGTTTCGCGACATCCTGGTCGATGATTATCTGCAGCGGCGTCTCGAACTGGGTGCAGCCTGGGGCCGCTTCAAGTCCGAGCCGATGCTCAAGGTCTGGAGCGCCTATCGCTTCTCCGATGCACTGAGCGCCGAGGCCACGCTTGGCCAGGTGCAGGGCGTGTTCTCCGGCACCGACTTCTGGCACGTGGCCGTTCATGCCGAACCCTGGTCTGACCGCCGACTGTCGCCATTCTTCGGGGTCGGGCTGGGCCGCTTCAAGAACATCCCGAACGCGAGTCTGGTCAGTGCCACGCCGACCAATGCCAATCTCGCCAACGCCACCGTCGGCCTGCGCTACTACCTGACCGACAGGTTCGTTGCGCGCGTCGACTACTCCGTCTACACGGCATTCGTGACGGACGTCCGCAGCATCGAATACCGGGCCGCCACCGCCGGCATCGCCTTCTTCTTCTGACGGCAGTCCACCTCCATGCGAATCACGCCCCTTGCGACCGTCCTGCTGACCACACTGGCTGCCGCCGCCCTACCCGCCACGGCCACTGCCGCCGACCTCCTGCTGGCGCAGGCCGCCGCAGCGAGTGCGCCCGGCAGCGCGTCGACCACTGCACCGGCCAACGAACAGGTGATCGATCCGAAGGTCGTGCGGCGCGATGTGCGTGTGCCGAAGATTCCCTCCAGCGACTTCGTCTTCGGCGTCTTCGCCGGCACCTATTCGACCGAGAACTTCGGCTCCAACACGGTGTATGGCGGGCGGCTGGGCTACCACATCACCGAGGACTTCTTCGTCGAAGGCACCTACGGCGAAAGCAAGGTGAGCGACGAGAACTTCCGCCAGGTGCTGCCGGGCGGCGTGTTCCCCAACCTCGAAGAGCGATTGACGTACTACAACCTGTCGGCCGGCTACAACATCCTGCCCGGTGAAGTGTTCTTCGGCACTCGCTACGCGAAGGCCTCTGCGCTGTACCTGATCGCCGGCATCGGTAGCACCAAGTTCCTCGAGCAGCGCAAGCAGACCGTGAACTTCGGCTTCGGACTGCGCGTGTTTTTCAAGGACTGGGGTGCGGTGCAGGTCGACCTGCGCGACCACGTGTACTCGCTCGACCTGCTTGGCCGCCGCCAGAACACGCAGAACATCGAGTTGACTGCCGGCGTGACCCTTTTCTTCTGACGCGCATCCCCATGGCCCACATCACTCGATTCGCACGGCTGCTCGGCATGCTCGCGCTCGCGCTGGGCGCCACCGCGCTGCAGGCTGCCTCCGCGCCGGCCATGCCGGCGCGCGGCGCCCCGGATTTCACGCTGCCCTCGATCGGCGGACCCAACATGCGCCTGCAGGAGCAGCGCGGCCGCGTGGTGTTGGTCAATTTCTGGGCGACCTGGTGCGGTCCGTGCCGGGTCGAGATGCCGCACCTGAACCGCCTGTACGACAAGTACCGCGACGCCGGTTTCGTCCTGCTCGCGGTCAACATCGACGAGGATCCGAAGACGGCGGCGAACCTGGCGGCAAAGCTGGGGATGCGCTTTCCGGTGCTGCTGGATACCGACAAGAAGGTGAGCCGCCTGTATGACCTGAGCGCGATGCCATCGACCCTGCTGATCGACCGCGACGGTCGGGTCCGCTACACGCATCGCGGCTACCGCGACGGCTACGAGCAGACCTACGAGCAGCAGATCCGGGAGTTGCTACGCGAATGAACACGTCCCTGCTGACATTGAGAGCGATGCGACGCCCGATCGGGCGCGTGCTGGCCGGCGCGCTGCTGGTGATGGCGCTCGGTGGCTGCGCCAAGTTGCAGCCCTGGGTCAAGCCGTTCGAGCGCGAGCGGCTGGCAGATCCGCTGCTCAAGCTGCAACGTGACAGCCTGTCGGCCAAGCACTTTCAACACGTGCGCGACGTGCGTGAAGGCTCGCGCGGCGCCACCGGCGTGCAGGGAGGTGGTTGTGGCTGCAATTGAGCGCTGCCGCCACACCTTGCGGCGAGCGCAGCGTGCCTTGGCCGCGCTCGGCGCGCGCCGGCGCGGCGCCCGGGCGGTGCCGTATGTCGCCGCGGCGCGGCTGCTGGGGCGGGCCAGCGGCCTGCTCGGCGGGCTGTTTGCTGCCGGCGCGGCGCAGGCAGTCGACCTGCCCGAGCAGCGCGCCGATGTCATGTATCACACCTACGACGGTGGCGGCGTCAAGGCCACGGGCCCGGCGCTGCTGGTGCGCAAGAACCTGTTCGACCGCGTGTCCCTGTCTGCCTCGTACTACGTCGACATGGTGAGCAACGCCTCGGTGGATGTGGTGACCACCGCCAGTCCGTACAAGGAGCGGCGCACCGAGACCGGCTTTGGCCTGGACTTCGCGATACGCGATGCGCTGGTTTCGGTGTCGACCTCCCGCAGCAGCGAGCCCGATTACACCGCCGGCGCGGTCAGCATCGACCTCGCACAGGAGACCTTCGGCGGCATGACCACGGTCAGCCTGGGCTACACGCGTGCGGTGGACAAGGTCGGTCAGCGCGACCGCGGCTTTTTCGACGAGGCGATGCACTGGCGCTATCGGCTCGGTGTCACGCAGATCCTGACGCCGCGCTGGATCGCCAGCGCGAACCTCGAGGCGGTGGCCGACGACGGCTTTCTCGGCAGCCCGTATCGGGCGGCCCGCGTTTTCGGTGCGGCCGTACCCGAACGCAATCCGCGCACGCGCTCCAGCCGCGCTATCAAGTTTCGGGTGCTGGGCGAGGTGGTTGACGGCACGGCGGTGCGCGCCGACTACCGCTACTACTGGGACAACTGGGACATCACCTCGCATACGGTCGAGGCGGGCCTGGGACGGCGCTTCGGCACCCAGTGGCTGGGTGACGCCTATCTGCGCTACTACAGCCAGGACCGCGCGCTGTTCTACAGCGACAACGCCACCGCCGAGACGTTGTACGTATCGCGTAACCGGCAGTTGGGCACCTACACCAGCGTCGGGCTGGGCGCCAAGGTTGCTTACACCTGGCGACAGGTGCCCGGACGCTACGAGCTGCGCCTGAACGCGGCCGCGGAGCGTTCCCGCTTCGACTTCAAGGACTTCACGGACCTGCGCACCGGCTCGCCGTACTCGTACGACGCCACCGTGCTGCAAGTGTTTGTGTCCGCCACTTTCTGAGAGAGATCGCAGTATGTTGAAGCACTGCTTCCACCTGCTTGGGGCCACCTGTCTTGTCGCCTCGCTGCTCGCGCCGGTCGCCTCGGCGCAGACCGCGCCCGTGGTGCCGACCACGCCACCCCCTGCCGTGCCCGCCGCTACACCGACGGCGCCGACGACCCCCACTTCTGCGGCCCCTGCGCCATCCGGCAGCCTGGACGACCGGATCCAGGATGCCAAGGCCGATGTCATCCGCCTGAATCGCGATCTGCTGGTGCTCGAGGAGGAACTGCTGTTCCCCGCCAACACCCAGGTGGCGATCTTCGTGTCGATGGACGTGGGTCGACTGTTTTCGCTCGACTCCGTCAAGGTCAAGATCAACGACAAGGACGTTTCGAATTACCTGTACACGCCGGCGGAGGTGCAGGCGCTGCATCGTGGGGGCGTGCAGCGACTGTATGTGGGCAACCTGCGCGCGGGCACGCACGAAATCGTGGCTTTCTTCACCGGCAAGGGACCGCACGATCGCGAGTACAAGCGCGGCGCCACCGTAAAGTTCGACAAGGGCGTGGAGCCGCGCTACATCGAACTGCAGATCAAGGACTCGACCGGCAAGTTGCAACCGGAATTCGAAGTCAAACTCTGGCAGTAGGCATCGATGCAGTTTCCCAGCCACATTGAGCGCGCGCGGTCACGCACAGGGGGGCGTTGGCGCCAATTGGCGGTCGCCGTGCTCGCGAGCGTGGTGCTGCCGGCTTTTGCGGCTGACCGGCCGATCGTGCCGACGCCGCGCATCAAGATCATCTCCAATGTTGCAGAAGTGCGCGGTGTGCAGGATCCGCACTACGGCGACACGCTGTTCCACTTTTATCAGGGGCGCTATTTCAGCGCCGTCACCGCGCTGATGGTCTCCCAGCACTTCGAGCGCCTGCCGGTGCACGCGCAGGAAGCGGAGATCCTGCGCGGCGGCCTGTTCCTGTCCTACGGTCTGCATCGCGAAGCGGGCGAGGTGTTCGCGCAGCTGATCGAGCGCGGGGCACCGCCACCGGTGCGCGATCGAGCCTGGTTTTACCTGGCGAAGATTCGTTATCAACGTGGCCTGCTGGCCGAGGCCGATGACGCCCTGCGGCGCATCGAGGGCACGCTGCCGGCCGACCTGCAGGACGATCGCGTACTGCTGCAGGCCAACGTGCTGATGGCGCGCGGCGACTTCACGGCGGCAGCCACCGTGCTCGACGGCCTGGCCAAGGGCGGCCGCGAGCAGCGCGATGCCAGTTTGTATGCCCGCTACAACCTGGGCGTTGCGCTGGTGCGCCAGGGCGAGGCCTTGAAGGGCGCGCCCTATCTGGTCACGGTGGGAACGCAGGCCACCCAGACCGAAGAAATGCGCGCGCTGCGCGACAAGGCCAACGTCGCCCTCGGCTTCTCCGCGCTGCAGACGGGCGACACCGTGCTGGCGCGCCAGTACCTGGAGCGCGTGCGACTGAACGGCATGCTGTCGAACAAGGCGCTGCTCGGCTTCGGCTGGGCGGCCTCCGAGCAACGCAAGTTCAGCGATGCACTGGTGCCGTGGACCGAGCTGGCGCAGCGCGATCCTGGCGACAGCGCGGTGCTCGAAGCCAAGCTCGCGGTGCCCTATGCCTATGCCGAGCTCGGCGCGCTGGCGCAAGCGCTCGAGCTGTACAAGGAGGCGATCGGCAGCTTCGACCGCGAGGACGCGCGCCTGGACGAATCGGTGGCGTCGATCCGCGCCGGCAAGTTGCTCGACGGCCTGATCGAGCGCAATCCCGGTGAAGAGATGGGCTGGTTCTGGAACATCGGCGAGCTGCCCGATCTGCCCAACGGCGCGCATCTGGCGCCCGTGCTGGCGCGTCACGAGTTCCAGGAAGCCTTCAAGAACTATCGTGACCTGCTTTTCCTTGCGCGCAATCTGCGGCAGTGGGACGAGACCCTCGGCGTGCTGCGCGACATGCTGGCCAACCGCCGCCAGGCCTTCGAGCAGCGCTTGCCGCTGGTGCGGGAAAAGGAGCGCGCGCTTGACCTCACCGCCGCGGAGCAACGGCACGATGCCTTGATGGTGGAGCTCGACCGCGCCGAGCGCGAGGTCGATGTCGCTGCCTTCGCCAGTGCGCGCGAGCGCGACCTGCAGCAGCGGCTCGCGCGGGTGCGTGACGCCCTCGAACGCAACGGCAACGACCCCGAGTTGGCCGCCGCGCGTGACCGCTACCGGCGAGTCGCCGGTTCATTGCTGTGGGAACAGAGCGAGCAGTTTCCGGTGCGGCTGTGGAGTGCCCGCAAGGCGCTCATCACGCTGCAGAACAACCTGGCACAGGCGCAGTTGCGCAATGTCGCCCTGGCCACCGGGCAGCGCGACGAGCCGGCACGGCTGGACGCCTTCGGTGCGCGCATCGAGGCGCTGGCCGCGCGCGTGCAGGCGATGATCCCGCGCGTTGCCGAACTGACCGTCGCCCAGAAGAACGACGTACAGGAGATGGCGGTCACCGAGCTGCTGCGTCAGAAGGAACGCCTGGCCACGTATGGCACGCAGGCGCGTTTTGCCGTGGCGCAGATCTACGACCGTGCCCAGGCGGCGAAGGAAGGTGCACGTGCGCCCGCGCAGTAGCCTGCCGTTGCTGGCGACGGTCCTGCTCGCCGCCTGCGCGAGCGGACCATCGAAGGTCGCGGCGCCCGAGCCGCCTACGCTCAAGAGCCTGGTCGGCCGCCAGATCGTGGTCAAGCCCGATGCGGGCGTGACTGTGGATCAGGCCGCCGCCTCGCGCGCTTATCGCGACTTCCTCGCCGCCGCGCCGCGCGATCCGCATCGGCAGGAGGCGCTGCGTCGACTCGGCGACCTGGAGATGGACCGGGTCGACGAGCGCCTGGCCACCGGGGATGCTGCTGGCACCGCTGCCGACTACCGCGACGCGATCGCCCGCTACGAGGAGTTTCTCAAGACGTACCCGAACGACGGGCGCAACGATCGCGTGCTCTACCAGCTGGCGCGCGCGCATGAGCAGGGCGGCGACCTCGAACAGTCGCTCAAGACGCTCGATCGCCTGGTGGGAGATTTTCCGGACACCCGTTTCAAGGACGAGGCGCAGTTTCGCCGCGGCGAGCTGCTGTTCACGCTGCGCGACTACCTCAAGGCCGAGGTCGCGTATGCGACCACGATGCAAAGCGGCACGCACACGCCGTTTTACGAGCGCTCGCTCTACATGCACGGATGGTCGCTGTTCAAGCAGGGCCAGCTGGAAAATGCGCTGCTGTCGTTCTTCGGCGTGCTCGACCGCAAGCTCAGCGGGCGTAGCACCGAGAGCGATCTGGACAAGCTGCCGGGCCTGACCCGCGCCGATCGCGAACTGGTCGAGGACACCTTCCGCGTCACCAGCCTGGCGTTGGCCAATCTGCAGGGCGCCGAGTCGATTCCGAAGTACATCGACTCGCCGGTGCGGCGCCAGTACGAGTTCCGCGTCTACCAGCAGCTGGCCGAGCTCTACATCAAGCAGGAGCGCGTGAAGGACGCGGCCGATACCTTCGGCGGCTTCGCCCAGCGCCAGCCGCTGCACCCCGAGGCGCCGGTCATGCAGTCGCGCGTGATCGACATCTACGCCGCCGGCGGCTTCGCCAACCTCGCGCTGGAAGCGAAGAAGCAGTACGTCGCGAACTATGGCGTGGGCAGCGCGTTTCAGCGCGGCGACGCCGCTACCTGGGCGCGTGCCGAGCCGCTCGTCAAGGCCAACCTCGAAGACCTGGCGCGCCACTATCACGCCACTGCGCAGAAGAGCAAGAAGACCGAGGACTACCAGGAGGCGGTGCGCTGGTACCGCAGTTACCTGACGTCGTTCCCGGCCGATGCGCAGGCGGCGCAGAACAACTTCCTGCTCGCCGAACTGCTGTACGAGGACACCCGTTTTTCCGAGGCTGCGTTCGAGTACGAGAAGACCGCCTACGAGTATCCGCGCCATGAGAAGGCGGCAGATGCCGGCTATGCCGCGCTGCTCGCCTACGGCCAGCAGGAGAAGCGCGCCGCACCGGGCGAGGTGAAAGCGATCCAGGCGAGCGCCGTCGACAGCGCCCTGCGCTTTGCGAAGGTCTTCCCACAGGACACCCGCGGTGGCCCGGTGCTGACCAACGCGGCCGAGAAGCTTTTCGCGCTGAACAACACCGCGCAGGCCGCGGCCATCGCACAGCAGGTGATCGCGCTGCAACCGCCCGCCGCCGCCGCGCAGCGCAAGGTGGCCTGGACCGTGATCGCCCATACGTCGTTCGACAAGGGGGCGTTCGTCGAGGCCGAGCGCGCGTATGCAGAGGTCCTGGCGCTGACGCCCGAGAAGGAAGCCAACCGCAACGCGTTCACCGAACGTCAGGCCGCTGCCATCTACAAGCAGGGCGAACAGGCGATGAAGCAGGGCCAACTGCAGGACGCGGTCGGCCACTTCAACCGCGTGGCGAGCGTGGCGCCGTTGTCCGAGGTGCGTGCCACCGCGCAGTACGACGCCGCGGCTGCGCTCATCACGCTCAAGGACTGGGACGGCGCCAGCCGCACGCTGGAGGACTTCCGCAGCCGCTTTCCGCGCCATCCGCTGCAGGCCGAGGTGCCGGGCAAGCTGGCGGTGGCGTACGTGGAGAAGGGCAGCTGGGCGCAGGCTGCCA
>LNFM01001931.1_pt1 | contig 45196 bp, 49 predicted proteins | sample 596031 | NCBI WGS metagenome assembly LNFM01 (sample SAMN04254537, study PRJNA301005) | activated carbon metagenome | isolation source: dual media filters at the Ann Arbor, Michigan drinking water treatment plant | place: USA: Ann Arbor
TCGAGATCCTCGACCGGGCAGTGACGGCGTTCATCGGGCCTTCGGGCTGCGGCAAGTCCACGTTCCTGCGCTGTCTGAACCGGATGAACGACACCGTTTCCAGCGCGCGGGTCGAGGGCAAGATCCTTCTGGAAGGCGAAGACATCTACGACCCCCGTGTCGACCCGGTGCAACTCCGCGCCAAGATCGGCATGGTGTTCCAGAAGCCGAACCCGTTCCCGAAGTCGATCTATGACAACGTGGCCTACGGCCCGAAGATCCACGGTCTGACCCGCAACAAGGGTGAACTGGATCAGATCGTCGAGGCCTCCTTGCGCAAGGCCGCGCTGTGGAACGAGGTGAAGGATAGGCTTGATGCCTCGGGCACCGGTCTGTCGGGCGGCCAGCAGCAGCGGCTTTGCATCGCGCGGGCGATTGCAACGGGGCCGGAGGTTCTGTTGATGGACGAGCCCTGCTCGGCCCTCGACCCCATCGCGACAGCGCAGGTCGAGGAGTTGATCGACGAGCTTCGCTCCAGCTTCTCGGTGGTGATCGTGACCCACTCGATGCAGCAGGCCGCGCGGGTCAGCCAGAAGACGGCGTTCTTCCACCTGGGGAACCTCGTCGAATACGGCGACACGCCGACGATCTTCACCAACCCCAAAGACCCGCGCACCGAAGCCTATATCACCGGCCGGATCGGCTAAGGAGCCTGCGATGAACACCGCCCATATCCTGACTGCGTTTGACCGTGACTTAGAGGCCGCCCAGGCGCTGGTCATGCGGATGGGCGGGATGGTCGAGACAGCGCTTCTGGACGCGGCCGAAGCGCTGGACACCCGCGACGAGGACCTGGCCGCCCGCGTTCGCGCCGGGGACGCGGCCATCGACGCGCTGGAAGACGAGATCAACACCAAATGCGCGTTCCTTCTGGCGCTGCGCGGGCCGACGGCCGGTGACCTGCGGACTGTGCTGACGGTGATGAAGATCGCCGCCGCGCTGGAGCGGTCGGGGGATTACGCGAAGAACCTGGCCAAGCGGACGGCGGTCCTGTCGCAGATGGCACCGGTGCCGGGGGCCTCGGGCTCGATCCGGCGGCTGGCGAAGGCGGTGGTGCAGATGCTGACCGACGCGCTTGACGCCTATATCCGCCGCGACGTGAAGCTGGCCGAGGATGTGCGCAAGCGCGACCGCGACGTGGACCAGATGTACAACTCGATCTTCCGCGAGTTTCTGACCCACATGATGGAGGACCCGCGCAACATCGGGCCCTGCATGCACCTGCATTTCATCGCCAAGAACATCGAGCGGGTCGGCGACCATGCGACCTCGGTCGCGGAACAGGTGATCTATCTTGTGACCGGCGCGCTGCCGGGGGATGAGCGGCCGAAGGTCGACAGCACCGGAACGGGGGCCTGAGATGGCGCGGAGCGGACAGCCAAGGGTGCTTCTGGTCGAGGACGAGCCAGCGCAGCGGACCGTGCTGGCCTACAATCTGGAAGCCGAGGGCTTTGCGGTGACGCAGGCCGACAACGGCGAGGATGCGATGGTGCTGGTCGATGAAGAGGACCCGGACATCATCATCCTGGACTGGATGATGCCGAAGGTCAGCGGGATCGAAGTCTGTCGGCGGCTGAAGATGCGGCCCGAAACCCGCGGCATCCCGATCATCATGCTGTCGGCGCGGGCCGAGGAAGTGGACCGGATCCGCGGCCTCGAGACCGGGGCGGACGATTATGTGATCAAGCCCTATTCGGTGCTGGAGCTGATGGCGCGGGCCCGGGCCCAGCTGCGACGGGTGCGGCCTTCGACCGCCGGGGTGGTGCTGGAACACGAGGATATCCGGCTGGACCCGGAAAGCCACCGGGTCTACCGGAGCGAGAAAGTGCTGAAGCTGGGGCCGACGGAGTTCAAGCTTCTGGTCACGCTGATGGAGCGGCCAGGGCGGGTGTTTTCCCGCGAGCAGCTTCTGGACCTCGTGTGGGGGCGCGACATCTATGTCGACACCCGGACGGTGGACGTGCATGTCGGGCGGTTGAGAAAGAGCCTGATGAGCCACGGCGGCGGCGATCCGGTGCGGACGGTGCGCGGGGCGGGCTATTCCTTGGGCTGAGTGTCCGCGGTGGACATTTCCGGATTTTATATCTGAATCAGATAGTTGTGCGCGGGCGTTAGGGGTTTCTTAACCCGGCTGACGGTTTGCGAATTGAGCGCTGGCGCGCAAGTCTTTTGTCTCGTCGTCGGCCTTCGCCTCCTCCTCGGTTGACGAGGGGCGCTGCCCCTCGAGCTCCCTGGAGTATTTGGGCAAGGGCAAATCAGAGGGTTTTCAGGACCTGGTCGAGGGTTGTCAGGACCTGATCGACATTTGCCAGACTGAACGTCAGCGGCGGGCGGATTTTCACGCTGTCGCCCTTGGGTCCGGTAGAGCTGACCAGGACGTGGTGGTCGCGCAGGCCGTTCACGAGGCGCGCGGTTCGGGCGGGGTCTGGCTGGCCGTTGCCAAGGATGGTCTGGCCGAGGAAAAGGCCCGCCGCACGGGTTTCGCCCAGGGCGTCATGGCGTTGGGCGAGGCTGCGCAGACCTTCGGCAAAGGCTGCGCCCACGATGGCGGCGTTCTGTTGCAGGCCCTCATCCTGGACCACGTCGAGGACGGCAAGGCCCACGGCCGCGGCGACGGCATTGCCGCCGAAGGTGTTGAAATAGCGGGCCTTTGCGCCGAAGTGGGCTATCGTCTGTGGTTGCAGGACGAGGCCTGCAAGCGGATAGCCGTTGCCCATCGGTTTGCCCATCGAGACCATGTCGGGGACGAGGCCATGGCGCTGGAAGCCCCAGAAGTTGCTGCCGGTGCGACCGAAGCCGGGCTGGACTTCGTCGGCGAGGAAGAGGCCTCCGCGCGCCCGGATCGCGGCGGCGGCGGGGGCGAGGAAGCCGGTCGGGTCGGGGTAGACGCCGTCGGAGGAGAAAATCGTGTCGATGATGAGGAGGGCGGGTTTGATGCCTTGTGCTGCCATGCGGTCGCAGGCGTCGCTGACGGCCTGCGCGAAGCCTGCGGCGATGCCGTTCGGATAGTTTTCAGCAGAGGGCGCGGGGATCGGGAAGACCGTGGGGCCGGGGGCGACGGCGGGGCCGATCGACATCGACATCTCGGCGGTGGCGAGGGTGACGCCATGGTAGGCGTTGTCGGTGACGATGATCCCGGTGCCTCCGGTGGCGGCGCGGGCGATGCGGAGGGCGAGGTCGTTCGCCTCGCTCCCGGTGCAGGTGAACATCACGTGGGAGAGGTCGGGCGGGAAGTGGGTAAGAAGACGCTCGGCATAATCGAGGATGCCGTCGTGCAGGTAGCGGGTGTTGGTGGCAAGGGTGGCGGCCTGGCGGGCCATCGCTTCGACGACGCGGGGGTGGCAATGGCCGACCGAGGCCACGTTGTTGTAGCAGTCAAGGTACGCCGTGCCATTGGGGGCGTAGAGATGCACGCCTTCGCCCCGGACGAGGTGAACAGGCGTTTCGTAGAACAGCCGGTAGGCGGGGCCAAGGGCTGCGGCGCGGCGTTTGGCCAGGGCTTCGTCCTGCGGCGACAGGTGACCGGCGCCGGGGGTGTAGGCGTTCAGCATCGTGGTCTGGCGGGTCATCGGGCGGGTCGTGGGGCCGGTCATGGGCTGGGCCTTTCGCAGGCGTGCAAGAGAGTGGCGGCCAGCGCCCCGGGGTCGGTCAGGGCGTCGAGGCCGGCGCGCGACGTCGGGGCGTTGCGCTGGATGTAGGCGGCGTTCCCCGGGTAGCGGGCGGCGCGCCAAGCCGAGATCGTGAGGGTCGTCGCAAGGCGCGCGGTGATCAGGTCGGGCAGGAGATTCAATTCCGGCGCGGTCAGGGGGTTGATCCGGTGGTAGGCGGTGACCAGCGGGATCAGGAGCGCGGTCGGATCGGTGGGGTCGATCAGGTAGGAGGCCGCGACGGCGAGGTCGCAGATCCGGTGCGACAGCGTCATGTCGCCGAAGTCGAGGATGCCGGTGAGGGTCGTTGGATTGGCGGGGTCGGCCAGCAGGTTGTGGGGGTTGAAGTCGCCGTGGATCACCTGGCGCGGGAGATGCGCGAGGGCCGGGGCGCTGTGCGTGCCGAAGTGGTCGAGGAAGGCCACAATGCGGGGTTGCAGGTCCCTGGGCAGGGCGGTCGAAAGCGGTGCGAGGTCGCGGGCGTTGCGGATGTCCCAGAGGAGGTGATGGTCGGCGGCGGGGTGCTGGAAGCTGTCGAGGGTGGCATTGAGGCGACCCAGCGCCGCGCCAATCGCGGCGGCGAGTGCGGGGGTGCGGGGGAGGTGGGCCAGCGGCGTGCCGGGCAGCCAGGTCAGGAGACGCAGCGCGCCATCCGGCGTCGGGATGATGGTGCGGCCGTCCTGTGCCGGGACCACGCGGGGGGCGGGGAGGTCGGGGGCGAGGGCGGCAGTGTGGAGGAGTGCGAGGGTCTGGAACTCGGTCAGGTTTGCGGGCTCGGCCGGGTTGGCGAGTTTCAGTGTGTAGCTGACCGTATCGGTGTCGAGCCGGTGGTTCTGGTCGCGCTCGGACGTGAGGGGGTGAAGCGTGCCGGTCACGCCCCAGTGCATCTCGGCCAGGGCGGCAAGCGCTGGGGCAGAGAGGCAGGGTGGGGGAAGCGAGAGGAGGTTGCCGGCGGGATCTTGGGTCATGGGTCTGTGTCCGTGAGGCAGGATAGCCGTTGCCGCGCCGGGAGCCAGCGGAATGTGCGTTGACAATGGTGAGTGATTTAGTCAGGATATATCGGCAAGCCTAGCCAGCCCTGTTGGGGCACGCCCGGTGTACCTCAACTTGGCGGAGTTCATCATGTCCCAACGCGACCCGGCGCGAGAGGCCGGTTTTTTGGATCTGTTGAGCCAGGCGGTCACGGGGCTGTTCCCGTTGCCGGTCCTGGAGGCGCTGATCGCGCGGCTGGAGGATCGGCGATGAACGCCCATGTCGAGCCGTGGCTGACCGTGGATGCAACCCCGGTGCACGAGGCGCGTGTGCTGACCGAAGGCGGGTCCCTGGCGCGGATCGTGCTGGACGGGCAGGTGTATTCGTTGCGGATCACCCGGGCGGGCAAGCTGATTTTGACGAAGTGAGGGTGGGCGGATCGCCCACCTTACGCCTGCGCCTGTAGCGCACCGTCATGGCCGGGGACAGAATCCTTCGAAGGATCTTGCAAAACTTTTCGAAAAGTTTTGGCGCCCTCAGCCGCCGGTGTGGCTCATGTGGCGGGTCACTTGCCCGCCAACCTTCTGGCGGCTGTAGTCGAAGTCGTGGCCCTTGGGTTTCCTGGCGATGGCGGCGCGGATGGCCTGTTCCAACTGCGCGTCGTCGGGGCTGGCACGCAGGGGCGCGCGGAGGTCGGCCATGTCTTCCTGGCCGAGGCACATGTACAGCTCTCCGGTGCAGGTGAGGCGCACGCGGTTGCAGCTTTCACAGAAATTGTGGGTCAGCGGCGTGATGAAGCCGACCTTCTGGCCGGTCTCCTCGATGCGGACGTAACGGGCGGGGCCGCCTGAGCGTTCGGCAAGGTCGGTTAGGGTGAAGCGGTCCGCTAGGCGGGCGCGCAGGTCCTTCAGCGGCCAGTACTGGTCGAGGCGGTTGGCGGTCATATCCTCGCCCATCGGCATCACCTCGATGAAGGTGAGGTCGTGGTCTTCGCGGGCGCACCAGTCGAGGAGGGGGAAGAGTTCGTCCTCATTGAAGCCTTTGAGGGCGACGGCGTTGATCTTGACCCTCAGGCCCGCGGCTTTGGCGGCATTGATCCCGTCGAGCACCTGGGGCAGGCGGCCCCAGCGGGTGATTTCGGCGAATTTCGCGGGGTCGAGGGTGTCGAGGGAAACGTTGATCCGTTTCACGCCAAGGTCGGCGAGGGGTTGCGCGAATTTGGTGAGTTGGCTGCCGTTGGTGGTCAGCGTCAATTCCTTGAGCGCGCCGGTGCCGAGGTGGCGGGACATGGCTTCGAAGAAGGTGAGGATGCCTTTGCGAACCAGGGGCTCGCCACCGGTGATGCGCAGCTTTTCCACGCCCAGGCGGACGAAGGTGGAGCAGAGGCGGTCGAGTTCTTCGAGCGACAGGAGATCGGCCTTCGGCAGGAAGGTCATGTGTTCCGACATGCAATAGGTGCAGCGGAAATCGCAGCGGTCGGTGACCGAGACGCGCAGGTAGCTGATCGCGCGGGCGAAGGGGTCGATGAGGGGCGTCATGGGGGGAAGGTAGGCCTGCGCGGAGGGGCGCACAAGTGCGAGAGCGACGATTGCGGGGTCAGGGGCGGCGGGATAGGTTACGACCATGAGACATCTTGCCCTCCTTTCCGCTGTTGCCCTGGCCCTGTCGGGCTGTGCCTTGTTCCAGAAGGACGGGGGCGGGCCGAAGTCGATCACGGGTCCGGCCGAGCCGGGGCCTGCCACAGAATTCGCACCAGCCGTGGCGACGACGACGCTGGGCGCGCGGGCAGTAAGTGCCGAGGCGCTGGACAAGACCTCGGCCGAGGAGAAGGCGGCGGCGCTGGCGGCCCCGGCCACGGGCGGCGAGCGGGAACTTGGCACTGTGGTGGTCGCGTTGGGCCCGCCGGCGGAACAGGGGATCTGGTTGTCCTCGGCGCTGGTGAAGGAAACCGCGCAGGGGCGGATCATGACGGCGGCGGGCAAGTCGCTGGCGTTGGAGCTACGGCCGGGAACGGGTGGGGCGCTGTTGTCGCTGGCAGCGTTCCAGGCGCTGGGGCTGAGCCTGACGGAATTGCCGCAGGTGACGGTCTACGGGCCCTAAGGGCGGGTTTCAAAATGAGCGCTGCCGCGCAAGTCTTTTGTCTCGTCGTCGGGCTTCGCCTCCTCCTCGGCTGATGGGGGTTTCACCCCCGAACCCCCCAGAGTATTTGCAAAAGGGCAAGCAGGTTTTCTGATCAGGCTGCCTGCGTGACGAGGTGATCGGCGACAGAGCCGGTGACGGTCCAGCCGGCGTCGACCAGCAGGAGGTCGGCGAGATCGCGGTGCGACGGCGTGGCAAGCTCGGGGCGGGACACAAGGTGCGCCGGGGCGGCCACGGCCATGTCGAGGGCGGTTTCCGGGCTGGTGCCGACATGGGTGATCAGGCGGCGCATGCCCTCGGCCATCGTGACATGCGCCCCTGCAAGCGAGCCTTCGGCGTTCACGAGGCGGCCGTCTTTCAGCCAGACGTCCTTGCCGTAGAGGCGAAGGTGGTCGGAGCCGCCCACCGTGCTCATCGCGTCCGAGACGAGGAACATGCGGCCGGCAACGGGCCGGGCGCGGATCGCGAGGCCGACCATTTCGTCGGCGACGTGGATGCCGTCGCAAATGATGCCCGCGTAGGCCGTCGAGTTGATGCAGGCTCCGGTCACGCCGGGGGTGCGGTTCAGCATCGGCGACATGGCGTTGAAAAGATGGGTGAAACAGCTGGCCCCGGCGTCGAGAAGGGCGCGGACCGCTTCGGCGGTGGCGTCGGAATGGCCGATCGAGACGACGGCCCCGGTGCCCACCAGGCGGGCCACGTCCTGCGGGGTGGCGCTTTCGGGGGCCACGGTGATCTTGACGAAGATGTCTGCGGCGCGCAGGCGCTGGACATGGGCCAAGGTGGTCGCATCGAAGGGGCGGACGTATTCGGCGGCATGGGTGCCGCGGCGGGCGATCGAGAGATGCGGGCCTTCGATGTGCAGGCCGAGGAGACCCTGGCCACCCTTGGCGGCGAGGACCGCGTCGACCGCGCGCGACAGGACCTGGGGCGCGTCGGTGATCACCGTGGGCAGGATGCCGACGGTGCCAAAGCGGCGGTGGGCGGCGGCCATCGTTCGCAGCGCCTCGGGCGACTGGTTGTTGTTCAGAAGTGCGTCACCGCCACCGTTGACCTGCAAGTCGAGGAAACCGGGGGTGAGAGTGCCGGGGACACGGCGGAGCGGGGCATCCGAAGCCAGGGTCGCGGCATCGACGACCGCCAGGCTGCGGGAGCCCGCGATGCCAAGCGCCGCGCCCTGTCGCAGGTGCAATCCGTCGTAAATCGCATCCGGCAGCAGCCAGAAATCGGGTTCAGCACTCATGTCCGGTGTCCCCTGAAGAAATAGGGGCGGAGGGCGGTCTGCACCCGGGCCAGGGCCAGGGCGCGGGGCAGGGGATGGCGGCTTTCGCGGGCGGTGGCAAGTTCGGATACAGAGAAATTTGCAGCCAGGAGCGGGTCTGGCAGGCGCTTGTCGGCGAGGTCCGCGAAGAGGCGCTGGACCGCCTGCTGCGCCTTGGGGTCGGGCCAGTAATAGCGGATGCGGTCAGCGAGACCGAAGTGCCGTTCGGTCCGGGGATCGGCGGTCTGGCCGTGGATATGGGCCTGCCAGTAGGTTGGGTTCGCCAGCATCACCGCTTCCATCGTGTCCGGGAGGCTGGGCCCGCTGGCCCAGCCATTCTGGGCGCGGATCGTGTCGAGGGCGTAAAGCGCCTCGCGCCAGGCGAAGGTGAGGGCGGGGCCGACCTTCTGGAAGGCGAAGCCAAGCTGCGCGAGGCGGGGGTAGGCTTGCGGGTGCTGGTAGTCGGTCGAGTGGGCTTCGAGGCAGGTGCCGGGCCAATCGGTGAGGGCTGTGAGGAGGCCGGAGTCGCGCGTGAGGGGGAGGTGGTGGACCTCCATCGGCGAGAATTCGACGCCGGGCTGGACGACAAGGCCGCCGACCAGGTCGAGCGGGATCTGCGCGTCACGGAAGGCCTGCCGGTGGGCATCCAGGGTGGCTCTGGCGCTTTCGGGCGTCGTCGGGGGGATGTCGCCGTGGTCGTCGGTGCGGGCGCCACCGGGGGGCGGGACTTCAGTCCCGATGACGAAAAGGAGGGCACCCGGGTCGGGGGCGTGCTTGAGGGCCGTCGTGGCGAGTGCGGCGGAGCGGGTGGCGGTGGTGGCGTCGGGAAGCTGGGCCGGTTCACCTGCGCAGCCTTCGGAGCAGTCGAGGTGGATCTTGGTGAAGCCGGCAGCGGCGTAGTCGGCGACCATCTTGTGCGCCTTGTCCATCGCTTGGTCGGCGGGGAGCTTGCGCCAGGCCTGGGGGCCGAGGTGGTCTCCGCCGAAAAGGATGCGTGTTGGGTCGACGCTGGCATTGGACGCTATGTCGTTGACGAAGCTGATGAAATCGGCCGGCCTCAGGCCGGTGTAGCCGCCATCCTGGTTGATCTGGTTCGAGGTCGCCTCGACCACGATGGGTTGGTCCAGCGTCTCGGCCAGGGTAAGCGAGGCTTCGAGTGCGTCTGGGTGGGCGGTGCAGACCGAAGCGATGGCGATGGCCTCTCCGGCGCGGTTGCGGGCGATGATGTCGCGAAGGTCAGGCATGGGCGACCTCGTTCAGGGCGTGGAGGGCGGCACCGCGGGCTCCGCTGGCGTCGCCGCCTTCGGCAAGGCGGATCGCGGGGATGGGGAAGCCTTTCAGGGTCGCCTGGGTTAGCCGGTCGGTCAGGTCGCCGGTCAGGCCGGGGGCGCGGGAGAGGCCGCCGCCGAGGACGATGACTTCGGGGTCGATGGTGAGACAGAGGGTGACGAGGAATTCGGTCGCGAGGTCGAGCCAGATATCCCAGGCCATCTGGAAGGCGGGGGTTATGGCGCGGTCTGCGACGATGGTTTCGGGGGCACGCTGGGTGCCGGTGAGGTGGGCGGCGATGCGGGCAAGGCCGGGGGCGGAGAGGTAGGTCTCGACGCAAGCGATGCGGCCGCAGCCGCAGGTCAGGATGGGGAGGTTGTGGGCGACGATCGGCGCGGCGGCGAGGGGGAAGTGGCCGAACTCGCCCCCGGTGGCGGCGGGCGAGGGGAGGAGCTTGCCGCCGGTGACGACGCCACCGGCGACGCCGGTGCCGAGGATGAGGCCGACGGCGGGGTCAGCGCCTTTGGCAGCACCCAGGGTGGCCTCGGAGAGGGTCAGGGCGCGGCAATCGTTGATCCAGGCGATGGGGCGGCCTGCGGCGGCGGCGATGTCGGCGGGGAAGGGTTTGCCGGTGGCGGGGAGGTTCGAGGTGAGGGCGAGGCCGGTTTTGGGGTGGATCAGGCCGGCGGCGGAGATGCCGATGGGGAGGTTTGGCCCATGGGTTTCGCACCAGCGGATCGCCTCGGCCATGGCGGTGACGAGGGTCGGATAGTCCTTGGGGGTGGGCCAGCGGTTCCGGGCGGCGAGCGACCAGTCCTGGGAGAAGACCTGCGCCTCGATCTTGGTGCCGCCGAGGTCGATGCCAGCGGCGATCATGGCGTCACCGGGTGGAGTTTCACGCCCGAGACGACGCGGGTCAGGGTGCCTTGGCCGGCGAAGGGGTCGTCGACGGTGAGGCCGAGGGCGTCGGACCAGGTGACGGCGAGGAGTTGCGCGAGGGCGACGTAGAGGGGGGCGGACCAGAGGTCAGTGAAAGGGTGCGGGATGTCGGGGGCGGTGACCTTGGACTGGGGAAACTGGGTGCGAAGCTCGGTGAGGAGGTCCTCGTCGTAGGTGCGGGTGTGGGGGTCGGACGAGCGGAAGAGCCAGAGGTCAGTTTCGCCCACGGTGAAGCTTTTCGGGCCGTGGCGGAAGCCGAGGGTCGAATCCCAGAGGGCGGGGATTTGCCCGGCGGCGAGTTCCATGACCTTCAGGGCCGCTTCACGGGCGGCGAAGGCGAGGGGGCCGGAGCCGAGGAAGACGGCACGTGCGGGGCGGCGGGTGGCGGCGGCCTGGGCGGTGAAGGTGGGGAGGAGGGTTGCCAGGCTGTCGGCGAGGGCGGCGAAGCGCTGTGCGGTCTGGTCGGCGGGGAGGGTTGTGTCGAAGAGGGCGGCGGCGGTCAGGAGCATGGTGGAGAAGCTCGAGGTCATCGCGAAGCCCTGGTCGTGGGTGGCTTCCGGGAGAGTGATGACTTTGGCTCCGGGCCGCTGGCCGAGGACTGAAGCGGCGTTGCAGGTGATGTTGAGGCGCGGCCATGTGGGGGCGAGGGCGTCGAGTGCGTCGAGGACGCCGATGGATTCGGTCGAATTGCCCGAGCGGCCGAAGCTGACGATCAGTTTGGGCTGGCCGCGCAGGTGGGCGTGCGGGCGGGCGACGATGTCGGTGGTGGGAACGGAGCGGAAGCGGAGGCCCGGTTGGCCTTCGAGACCTGCCGCGAGGATGTCGCCGATATAGGCGGAGGTGCCGGCGCCGCAGAACCAGACTTCCTCGGTGCCGGTAGCGGCGATCCAGGCGCGGAGGTCGGCCACCGGCAGCCGCGCGCCCCAGTCGCGCCAGATGGCGGGCTGGGCGAGGATTTCGCGGAAGGTGGCGTGGGCAGTGAGATCGGTCATGCGTGTGCTTCTTGGTATTGCGGCTGCCCCCCACCCCCGGCCCCTCCCCACAGAGGGGGAGGGGAGGTGCTTGGGGTCATCGTCATGCCCGGCTGACAGGGGGTGGGCTTTGGGGTGGCGGACGTAAGGTAAATGAGCGCCTGCGGCGCGAGCCTTTTGTCTCGCCTCTGGCCTGCGGCCAACCGGCTCGGGCGCTGGGGGCGCTTCGCCCCCCAGACCCCCCGAGAGTATTTTGAACATGGGCAAATGTGATGAGCTGTGCGGGTCATCGGGTTTGCGTCACCTTGGAGAGGGTGGCGGGGCGGTCGGGGTCGTGGCCGAGGGCGAGAGCGGTCTGCAGGGCGAGAGGGTAGGTGAGGCAGAGGAGTGCTGCTGCTGCGGCGGCGGGGGTGAGGGAGGTGGCGCCCGCGTCTGAAGGGCGGAGGCGGAAAGTGGTGCCTCCGGCGGCTTCGAAGCGCGCTTCGGCGGTGTCGAGGCTGGGTTGCACGTCAGGCTGTTCGGTGTCGAGGATGAGGATGAGGAGGGGGTTGGTGACGAGTTGCAGGGGGCCGTGGAGGACTTCGGAGGAGGAATAGGCCTCGGCGTGGAGGGCGCAGCATTCCTTCAGTTTCAGCGCCAGTTCCTGTGCCGCGCCGAAGCCGGTGTCGCGTCCGATGACATAGACATGGGAGGCGCGGAGGAGGGCGGCGAGAATGGCCTTCTGTTGCGGGAGTTGCTTGCCCTGCAGCCCGGTGAGACCAGCGGCAGAGGCAATGGCGCGGGGGGCATAGGCGGGGGCGAGGGCGGCGATGAGGGCCATGCCGGCGGCGACGGCGCCGACGACGGACTTGGTGGCGGGGACGGCCAGTTCGGGTCCGGCGCCGATTCTGAGGGTGGTGTGGGCCTCGGCTTCGACCGGGCTGCCGGGGGCGTTGGTCAGGGCGAGGACGGTCGCTCCGGCAGATTTCGCGCCGCGGGCGGAGCGGACAAGATCGTCGGAGGCGCCGGATTGGCTGACAACGAGGACGGCTGAGTTGGCCAGGCGAACGCCCTCGCCAAGCGAGAAGATAGAGGGGGGGAGCGAGGTGACGGGGAGGTGGGTTTCGCGCATCAGCTCGTAGGACAGGATGTTGGCGGCGGCATCGGAGGAGCCGCGGGCGACGGTGTAGATCGCGCGGAGGTGGCTGAGGTCGGGAAGGGTGACGGGTTGCGCGACGGAGGTGGCAAAGACGCCGGGGGCCTCGGCGATCTCGCGCGCCATGTGCTGGCCTGCGTCGGGGGAGAGGTCGGTCATTTTTGGGGCCGGGCGGTTATTGAATGGAGCGCGTGCCGCGCAAGCCTTTCGTCTCGCCACTTTGCGTGAAGGACGCAAAGCAGCTCGGGAAGCCTCCGGCGGGGATATTTGGGAACAGGTGAATGAGGGGTCGGGGTCATTGGCGCAGGCCGTGTTTGTCGAGTTCAGCCCAGGTTTCGGTCAGGTCGACGACCTGGCCGGTGGTGCGGGCCTGGTCGAGTGCGATGGCGGCGATGCCGGCCTCCATCGCGTCGAGGATCGAGACGGGGAGACTGTCGGACTGGCCGCGCAGATAGGCGGTCATGTCGCGGCACATGAGCTGGTCGGCGCCGTAATGTGCGCCTTTCATTGCGGTGCCTTGGGTGTAGTCGTGGTCGGCCAGGCGGCGGCCGTCGCGGGCGGTGACTTTCAGGAAGCCGCGCACGAAGTCGCCTTCGGCCATGCCATGGGTGCCGATCACGCAGAACCGGCGGTGTTCGTCGGGGACGTTGAGGTTGGTGTGGAAGGCGAGGCTCGCGCCGGTTTCGTACTGCAGGATCGCAGTCTGGTAGTCGATGATGTCGCCGTCGGAGTTGAACGGGTCGTCGGTGTATTCCCACACGGATTTCTTGACGTGGAAGATTTCCGCCTCGGCATTGGACTTCGGCGCATTGGCGGGTACGAAGGATTTGCGGCCGCCGAAGCTGGCGACACGGGCGGGGCGGGAGCCGGTGACCATGTTGTAGATGTCGAGGTCGTGGCAGCATTTCTCCAGCATGAAGCCGCCGGCAAGGTCGGTGCGCCGTCGCCAGTCGCGCATGAAGAAGGCGCCATGGTAGGGGGCGATGTGTTCGTTGGCCTCAAGTGAGGTCACGTCGCCGAGCCAGCCTTGGGACATCGCGGCGCGGAGGTCGACCATGTGCTGCGAATAGCGCAGGACGAGGCCGACCATCGCGCGGTTGACGCCACCGTGCTTGGCCAGGAGGCGGGCGAGTTCGAGGGTTTCCTCGATCGAGACGACGACGGGCTTTTCGGTGAAGACCTGGACCCCGGCCTCCAGCCCCTGCCGGATCTGGTCGAGGTGGAAGACGTTCGGTGAGAAGACGCAGTAGAGGTCGGGTTTGGCGTCCGAGAGCATCGCCTCGACCGAGGGGTAGCGCGGGGTGTCCGTCCCGATCATCTCCAGATGCGTCGGCTGCGGGTCGTAATAGCCGACGATCTCGGCTTCCGGCATTTCCTCGCGAAGCGTGGTCAAGACATGACCGGCCCGCAGGCCGATGCCTGAGGTGACAATCCGCATCGTATTCTCCTTCTTCAGGCGGCGAGCCTTCCCTTATGCTGCAAGGGCGGGGGCCTGCCGCCGCCGCATCACGCGGCCTTGGGCGTCAAAGACATGGGCGTCGGCGGGAGCGAAGGTGAGGCCCACGTCCTCGCCTTCGTGGACGGTGCTGTCACCGGGCAGGGCGGCGCAGATCTTCAGCCCGTCGGCCATCTGGCCATAGGCGATGGCGGTGCCGCCGAGACGTTCGAGGACGCGAAGGTGCATGGTGATGCCCTGGCCGAGGTGCAGGTTCTCGGGGCGGATGCCGACTTCGACGGTGTCGCCGGCACGGGCGGTGGCGGTTTCCACCGGCAGGGTCATCCGGGTGCCGCCGTGGAATTCGACCGTCAGGCCTTCGGCCCCGGTTCCCAGGACTTTGGCAGGCAGGAGGTTCATGTTCGGCTGGCCGATGAAGGTGGCGACAAAGCGGGTGGCGGGGTGGTGGTAAAGCTCCATCGGGGTGCCGAATTGCTCGATCCGGCCCTTGTTCAGGACGACGATGCGGTGGGCCATGGTCATCGCCTCGATCTGGTCGTGGGTCACGTAGACCATCGTGGCGTCAAGGTCGCGCTGCAGGGCGGAAAGTTCCACCCGCATTTCGCCACGGAGGGCGGCGTCGAGGTTGGAAAGGGGCTCGTCGAAGAGGAAGACTTTGGGGTTCCGGACGATCGACCGCCCGATGGCGACGCGCTGGCGCTGGCCTCCCGACAGCTGGCCGGGTTTCAGGCCAAGCTTTTCGGTCAGTTGCAGGATTTCGGCGGCGCGGCCGACCTTTTGCTTTACCTCGGCCTCGGGCAGGCGGGCGACGCGGAGCGGGAAGGCGATGTTTTCGAAGACGGAGAGGTGCGGGTAAAGCGCATAGCTTTGGAAGACCATCGCGATGCCACGGTCGACGGGGGCAGCGGCGGAGACGTCCACGCCGTCGATCAGGATGTGGCCCGAGGTGGCGGATTCAAGCCCCGCAATGATCCGCAGCAGCGTGGACTTGCCGCAGCCCGAGGGGCCGACGAAGACAACGAATTCACGATCGCGGATGGCAAGGTCGATGCCGGTCAGCACCTGAGCGGTGCCAAAGCTCTTCGTGATGCCTTGCAGGTCAAGCGTGGCCATGGGCGGTCCTTTGCGGAAGAAGGATGGGGGCGCAGGTAAACCCGCGCCCCCGGGTCTGGATCAGCGGACGGCAGCCAGTTCGACGCCGGCCTGGGTGACCAGTTCGTCAACCGAGCCTTCGCCCAGCATGATGCCCTGGATCATGTTGGTGAAGACGGCCTGCAGCGACTTGAAGTCTTCGACCATCGGCTCGGGGCCACCGGTCGAGATGCCGGCCACGAAGATCGGCCAGTTGCCCTGCTTGTAGTAGACGTCGGTCTTGCCCAGCTTTTCGTAGTCAAGGATCGGCGTCAGACCCCAGGTGCTGTCGAGATCATACTGCGCGTCGCCCGAGGTCAGGGCCTTGGCGAGCTTGGTCGCCAGTTCCTCGTTCCCGGTGCCCTTGAAGACGGCCAGCGAGTCGGTGATCAGGATAGTGCCCGACGGGCCCGACGGACCGGCCGGGATCGGCGCGACGATCTGGTTCGGGACCTTTTCCTTGTGCTGGCCTTCACCCCAGGGTCCGGACACGTACATGGCGATCTGCCCGTCGTTGAACAGGTCCTTCATCTGGTCGCGTTCCCATTCGGTCGGGCCGGACTGCATCGCGGGCAGAAGATCCGCATAAAGCTGCAGGGTCTCGCGGGTCTGCTGGCTGTCGAGCGCCGGAGTGCCGTCGTCGTTGTAGACCTTGCCGCCGTTCGAATAGAGGAAGTCGAGGAACATGTGCATCGTGTTGTCGAAGTCCTTGCCGGCGATGCCGATGCCTGCGGCGTCGGTCTTGTCGGCCACGGTCGTCGCCAGGGTCACCAGTTCGGCCCAGGTGGCGGGGGCTTTGCACTCGGCACCCGCAGCTTCGACCACGGTGCAGTTGATATACAGCGCCTTGGTCGAGAAGGCGTGCGGGATGCCCCAGTACTGGCCGCCGTTGGTGACGGTCTTGAGGACGCCCGGCTGGTAGGCGGATTCTTCTTCGGGGGTGAAGGTCACGGGGACGATCAGGTCGTTCTTGGCCAGCTGGCGCAGGGTGCGCGAGCCCATGTAGGCCACGTCCGGCGGGTCACCGGCGGCGGCAAGCTGCATCGACTTGTCCTGGCAAGTGCCCCATTCCACCGCTTCCATCTTCACGGTGACACCGGCGTTGTCGGCCTGGAACTTGTCGATCACGACCTGGTCGGCCGGGCGCACTTCACCGCCGCACATGATGAAGTGCAGCTCTTGCGCCTGGGCCGAGAGGGCCGTGCCGGCCATCAGGCCAGCGGCGACCGTAAGTGTCTTGAAGTGGGTCATGCGTAGTCTCCCTTGGTTGGACGTTTTGTGGTTGGTCATTCTTTCACCGCACCGGCGGTCAGGCCCGCGACGAGGTATTTCTGCAGGAACATGAAGACGAGAAGCACCGGGGCGATGCCGGTCAGTGCGGCTGCCATCAACTCGTTCCAGGTGGTATCTTGATAGCCGACGAATTCGTAAAGCCCGGCGGGCAGCGGCTGAATTTCGCGGACGTTGTTGAAGGTAATCGCAAAAAGATACTGCTGGGCATAGGCGCCGATGAAGACGGCAGTGCCGACGACGATCAGTCCCGGGACGGCAAGCGGGATCACCACGCGGCGGAGTGTGTAGAGGCGAGAGGCGCCGTCGACAAAAGCGGCTTCCTCCAGTTCGCGAGGGATCTTTTCGAGGTAAGAGCGCAAGAGCCAGATGCCGGTCGGGATCAGGAAGGCCACGCCGGGGATGATCATCGCCCAGTAGGTGTTCAGCATCGAAAGCGACCGCAGCGCCCGGTAGAGCGGGATCAGGAGAACCGCGCCGGTGAACATGTTGACGGCAAGAAAGCCACCCAGCGACAGCGCCTTGAACGGGAAGTCCAGCCGCGCATAGGCGTAGGCGGCGGGGATCACCACGATCATCGTGATCACGCTCACTGACGAGGCCACGAAGATCGAGTTGAAGATGTAGCGGCCAAGCAGCGGGACGGTTTTCCACATGTCGCGGTAGGCCTGCAGGCTGAAATCCTCGGACCACCAGGTGAAGTCGGCGGTCATGAGGTGGCTCATGGGGCGAAGGGACACCCGGATCATTTCGATGAAGGGCATCAGGATGAAGAGGAGGAACAGGAAGGTGGCGAAGTAGACGCCGATCTTCTGCAGGGGTGAAAGCTTGTCAATCATGTCATTTCGCCCCGTAATGCCGGTTCACGCGGTTCAGGAACCACAGGTAGAAAAGCGAGAAGGTGGCGAGGAGGACCACGATCACCACCGCCCGGGCCGCCCCTTCGCCGAAGCGCTGGGAGGAGATCGCGACCTTGTAGGTGTCGATGATCAGGGTGGTGGTCGCCCCGCGCGGGCCGCCTTCGGTCAGGATCCAGATGATTTCAAAGCTGTTGAAGGTCCAGATGGCGGAGAGGAGAGCCATGGAAACGATCACTGGCATGATCTGCGGAATGGTGATGCGACGGAAACGATACCAGCGGCTCGCGCCATCGACCCAGGCGGCCTCATAGAGGTCCTTCGAGACCCCCTGCATGGCGGCGAGGAAGAAGAGGGTGACCATCGGCGTGCCAACCCAGACGTCGGTGACAATGGCCGAATAGAAGGCAGACGTCTTGGTGGCGAGGAGGGCGACGCGGTCCTGGACCAGGCCGAATTCCTGCAACAGGCCCGAGATCAGGCCGAAGTAGCCGTTGTACATCCACTTCCAGCCGATGACGCCGATGGCCACGGGGATGACCCAGGGCGGCATGACGAGGACGCGGAACAGCGCCTTGCCGGGGATCGCGGCGTTCAGGAGGCTCGCGCCGATCAGGCCCACGATCAGCTTGAGGCTGACGGCGAGGACCATCCAGTAGAAGGTCCGTCCCACGGTCTGCCAGAACTTCGGATCGCCAAAGAGAGCGGCATAGTTCGCGACGCCGACAAAGTTTTCCCCGCCCAGCGTCGCGTCAGTGAAGGAGAGCCGGATCGTCTCGACAAGTGGCCAGACGACAATGACCAGGATGAACAGCAGCGCGGGTGCGATCAGCGCCCAGGCGAAGGCGCGGTCCGAAAGCTCGCGCCGCTGCATCCGTTCCGGTGCGGCCCCTTCGGCGACGAGCGTCATGCGGTTCCCCCTGTTCAGGCCTTGGGCCGCCTGGCAGGGCGGCGCGGGTCGAATCATGTCATTGGCGTGACGATACCAAAAAAGCGCGGCAACGCTACCATGATAATACCAATAACGCGAAAAAAGCGGACCAGACGCGGATTTCCCTTGTTTTGACGGGGCTTCATGGTCCATGTTCTGCGCGAGCGATGGGATTGGTCCCATGAGAATAATACCAATTCGGGGGCTTCCGATGGAAGACGATCTGGCGCTGTTCCGCCCCGACGCCTGGTTCCGCGCCGCGCGGGGGCCGCGGTATGAGCAGCTTTACCGCCACCTTTCGGCGGCCATCGCGGCAGGGGAGCTATCGCCCGAAGCGCAGCTTCCGCCCGAAAGAGAGCTGGCGCTGATCGCCGATGTCAGCCGGGTAACAGTGCGCAAGGCGGTCAGCCAGCTCGTCGAGGATGGCGTCCTGGAGCAGCGGCGCGGGGCGGGCACCTTCGTCAAGCCGCCCCGGTCGAAGATGGAGCATTCGCTGTCGGCGCTCCTCTCTTTCACCGAATACATGCGCCAGCGCGGCAAGACCTCGTCCAGCCGCATCTTGCGCCGGGGGCTGTTCTTGCCGACCCCGGACGAGATGATGGCGCTGGGCCTGTCGGCGGGGGAACGGGTGGCGCGTGTCGAACGCCTGCGCTTTGCCGATGACACGCCGCTGGCGTTGGAGTGGTCGTCGCTGCCGACCGACGTGCTGCCCGACCCGGAGGCGGTGGAGACCTCGCTTTACGATGTGCTGCGCGCGGCTGGAACGGCGCCGACGCGGGCGGTGCAGCGGATCACGGCGGTGAACTTGACGGCGGTGGATGCGAAGCTGCTCCTGCTGCCTGAAGGGGCGGCGGTCCTGCGGATCGACCGGACGGCCTACCTGCCCTCAGGGAGGCCGATCGAGTTCACCCGCGGGCTTTATCGCAGCGACATCTATGATTTCATTGCCGAATTGAGGCTGGACGCACCATGAGCCTGACCTTCGCCTCCCGCATCGACGGGACCCAGATCCGCTGTGTGATCGGCTCGGACAAGCCCTTGCCAGCGCCCATCCTCTGCTTTTCGCTGATGGCCGCGCCGAAGGTGGTCGCGGGCGGAACGATGGTGCGGCGGGTGGCCGGCTATGCCGAGGTGGCGCTGCCGGACCTTGCGGCGGGGGCCAAGCACGAAGTGGTGCTGGAGCACGCGAACAAGGCATTCGGGCCGCGCAACCGCGCATGGCTGCCCTTGGGCGCCTACCTTCGGGTCGGGAGGGAGTGTCTGCCGCTGCCCCCCGGCAACGACCTGGGGCTCCGCCAGGAAGATGAGCAGCCTGCGCCGCCACTTGGCGCCCGGACGCTGCCGCTGGTGCCGCAACCGACGGAGTGGCAGCCCTCTGGCGGGACGCTGGACGTTGCGGCTCTGGCACCGGTCGCCGGGCTGGAAGAGGTGGCAGAGCTTGCCGTGCGACTTGGTCTGAGGCCGATCCTCGCGGCCGAAGGTCTGCAGCTGTCCGTCTCCGAAGATGCGGCGCTGGGGACAGAGGGCTATCGGTTGACCATCGCGCCATCGGGCCTGTCGGTGACGGTCGGCGGTCCGGCGGGGCTGCATTATGCTGGGATCACCCTCTTGACCCTGCGGGAAACCTGCGGCGGTCCGTTGCCCTGCGGGGTAATCACCGACAGTCCCCGTTTCGGCTATCGCGGCCAACACCTTGATTGCGCGCGGCATTTCTTCGGGGTCGACTTCATCCTGCGGCTACTGGACCTGATGGCGCTTGTGAAGCTGAACCGATTCCACTGGCACTTCGCCGATGATGAGGCCTTCCGGCTGGAGGTCGAGTGCCAGCCGCTCCTCTGGCAACGGACGGCTTTTCGGGGTGAGGGGGAACTGGTGCCGGGCGTCTTCGGTGGCGGCATCCGCGCAGGGGGCAGCTATTCCAAGGCCGATGTCGCGCGGATCGTGGCGCGGGCGAAGGCACTGCAAATCGAGGTCTTGCCCGAGATCGAGGTTCCGGCCCACAGCCATGCGATGGTCAAGGCGGTCCCGGGCCTGCGCGACCCGGGTGACAATGGCGAAGAGGTCTCGGTCCAGGGCTATCTCGACAACATCGTCAACCCTGCGCAACCGGCGACCTGGGATGTCCTGATCCCGCTGGCCAAAGAGGTTGCCGGGCTGTTCCCGTGGCGGATGCTGCACCTCGGCGCGGACGAGGCCCCGCATGGCGCCTGGGGCGGCTCGCCCGCGGTGGCGGCCCTGAAGGCGCGCGAGGGGTTGGAGACCTCGGACGATGTGCAAGGCTGGATGCTGGCGCGACTGGCCGAGGAGCTGGGGGCGTCGGGTGTGCGGGTGGCAGCCTGGGAGGAGGCGGCAAAGGGTTGTCAGGGCGGCATCGGCAACGGCGCGCTTCTCTTCAGCTGGACCGGGCAGGGACCTGGGGTCGAAGCGGCGCGGCGGGGGCATGACGTGGTGATGTGCCCGGCGCAGAACGCCTATTTCGACCTCGCGCATTCGCCTGACCCCGACGACTGGGGCGCGGCTTGGGCGGGCTTCGTGCCGCTTGAGAAGACCGTGGCCTGGGACCCGGTGCCGAAGGGGGCCGAGGACATCGCCCCGCGCATCGCCGGGGTCGAGGCCTGTTTCTGGGGTGAGTTCACGATTGAGGACGCCCAGGCCGAAGGCATGATCGCCCCCCGCATCCTGGGTATCGCGACCAAGGCGTGGGAGCCGGCCGGTCACACCGAAGGGCCGACATTGCGGGCGCTTGCCGGGGCCTATGCCCCCTTGTTCGACCGGATCGGATGGCACCGGTATCGTGGGGCGTGAGAGGCCCCGGTGCGGGTCTACCGAAAATCTTGACGTCACCTGATCGGCATTGCGGCGCGGATCTTGGCGAACTGTTTGTTTTTGGTAGACAATCAACCGCCAAGTGCAGCCCAAGTGTTCATTATGGGTTAATCGCCCGCTTGCTAGGCTTGCCTTACCCATCAATTAGGGAGGGAAAAGTGACAATGAAGAAATTGACTGCTGCAGCTTCTGTTCTGGCGCTTGCGATGAGCTTCGCGACCGCCGCGTACGCGAACCTTGAATGCATTGACTACTGCGAACCGACCGAAGGGCCGAAGGGCAACAATGGTTGGGGCAATGGCACCGACGCTGCCCCAGATGGCAGTGGCGGGACCAACAATGGCAGCGACAACGGCGGCACTGCCGATACGAAGTCGGTCAACGGTACCGGACCGGACAAGTTCGAAGGCAAATTCGAAGGGCGCTGACCGGCTTCGGCCGATCAACGCGGACTGGCTTCGCTGAACCTGGGAATGGCGGTCGGCGCGCTGACCGCCATTTCTATGTCTTGTGTTCGTCCGCCAGATGCCGGGCTGCTTCGTTCCGGGCGAACGGCTTCAAACGCTCGCCATGCGCCACAAGAAACGCCCGTGTGGCTTCGGGATCATGTTTCGACAGGTCGCGGACCCACCAGGCAACCGCCTTCTGGATGAACCAGTCGCGATCCTCGGCCAGTGTCGCGCACCAGCCGAGCACGCGGCCGCGGATCGCAAGGTCCTGCGGCTTTGGAAAGTTCTGCTTGGTCCAGGGCAGTGTCATCACCAGCGCCGCGCGGCGGGTCCAGAGGTGCGGGCTTGCGACCCAGGTCTCGACCGTGTCGAGACGTGCCGGGTCCGCCACCAGACGCTTTTGCCCGGCAATGCTGACGTGGTCGGCGATGGCCCAGGCGTCGAAATCGGGCACCCAGGAGGTGATCAGCTCCCACGCCGCCTGATCGGGACGGATGCGGGCCTGGGTCAAAAGCTTGGCCGCAGCCACCCGCGCCTCGTGGATATTCGTGCGCCAGAGGTCTGCGGCCAGCGCCAGCCGGTCGTCCAGCGAAAGCTCGGCCCGCCAGCGGTCGGTCAGGTCGTCGATCTGCGGGACGGTGACGCCAAGATAGGGACGCGGCACCTTGTGATAGGCCTGCATCTCCTGCGCCTTGGCGGGATTTTCCAGCGCCTGCAGTTCCTCTAGCGGGGTCATCGGGGCCTCCTGATCATCGGCCCTACCTGCCAGCCGGACGGCCAAAGGGCAAGTCAGCGGCGGATCAGGAACCGGACCGAGGCGACGGCGATGCCCGCGCGGGTGACGACGGCATCGTTGACGATGGTCCCGTCTGGGCGGGCGTAAAGGATGTCCTCGAACCCCAGCCGGTTGACGCCCGAGGGCGACTTGAAATCGGCGGTGTAGGCCAGGCGGATCTGGCCGTTGTCCTCGATCACTGTTGCTTCGCCCACCGTATCCTCGCGCTTGCCGGTCCAGCGGCCGGGACCTTGTTCGCGGAAGACCCAGGTCAGGCGGTCCTCTTGCCCGTCATCGTAAAGGAAATCCTCGACCACGGTGAGGGTTCGGGCGCCTTCGCGGCCCTTTACGGTTCCGTTCAGTCGAGCGGTAAAGCGGCGTTCGTCGCCGGTCAGCCAGATGCGGAAATGGCCGCGGCCAGTGGTGCGGCCCTGGAAGGCCGAGATCAGGGTGATCGGCGGCCCCGGTTCGACTGGCGGGGCCGGGGTCGCTGCGCAGGCGGCCAGGGGAAGGGCGGCAAGGCCGAGGAGAAGGGTTCTGCGCTGCATTCTGGTCTCCGTTTACAAAGATACGGAGCCCGGGGGCCGGTGGATCAAGAGTGCGGAGTTTTCGAAAACTCCGCAGCGGAGCCTTTGAAGGCTCCGGTCCGATTTCTTTGAAGAAATCGGGCGCTTACTCCACCGTCACCGATTTCGCGAGATTGCGCGGCTGGTCCACGTCCGTGCCCTTGGCGATGGCCGTGTGATAGGCCAGAAGTTGCGCGGGAACAGCATAGAGGATCGGCGCCCAGATCGGGTCGACCGCGGGCAGGGTCAGTACCTTCCAGGTGCCCTGGCCCGCAGTTTCGATCCCGGCGGCGTCGGAGAGAAGAAGCACCTTGCCATTCCGCGCCATCACCTCCTGCATGTTCGACACGGTCTTGTCGAACAGTGCATCCTTCGGGGCGAGGACGATCACCGGAACAGCCGCGTCGATCAGCGCGATGGGGCCGTGCTTCAGTTCACCCGATGCATAACCTTCGGCGTGGATGTAGCTGATTTCCTTCAGCTTCAGCGCGCCTTCCATGGCCAGCGGGAACATCGGCCCGCGCCCCAGGAACAGGATGTCTTGCGCCGTGCCCAGTTCCTCGGCCAGCTTGGCGATCGGGTCCGACAACCCCAGTGCCGCATTCATCAGGCCGGGCACCGCGCGCAACGTCTCCAGCCGGTCGCGCAGGGTGGCGGCGTCGATCCGGCCCCGGTCCTGTGCGGCTTTCAGCGCCATCAGCGCCAGCACGGTCAACTGGCAGGTGAAGGCTTTGGTCGAGGCGACGCCGACCTCCACCCCCGCGAGGATCGGCAGGGCAAGGTCGGACTCGCGCGCGATGGAGGAGGTCGGCACGTTGATCACCGAGACGACTTTGGCGACCTTTTCCTTGACGTGGCGCAGGGCTGCGAGGGTGTCTGCCGTCTCGCCAGACTGGCTGACGAAGATCGCCATCGAAGCCGGGGACAGGACCGGGTCGCGGTAGCGGAACTCGGACGCGATATCGATGTCGGCGGGCAGGCCGGCGATCTGTTCGAACCAGTATTTCGCGACGTGACAGGCATAGGAGGCGGTGCCGCAGGCGACCAAAGTCACCCGGTCGATGCCTTTGAAATCAAGCGCTTCCGGCAGGCGCAGCACACCATCGGCCGTGGTGTAATGCTTCAACGCATCGGCGATGACCACCGGCTGCTCGGCGATTTCCTTGGCCATGAAGTGCTTGTAGCCAGCCTTTTCGATCCGGGTTGCATCCAGCTGGATGCGGGTTTCGGCCCGGTTGGCGCGGGCGTTGCGCGCGTCGTAAATCTCGGCCCCCTTGCGGGTGATCACGGCCCAGTCACCCTCTTCCAGATAGGTGACGCGGTCGGTCATTGGCGCCAGGGCGATGGCGTCCGAGCCCACGAACATCTCGCCGTCACCCCAGCCGATGGCGAGGGGTGAGCCCTTGCGGGCGGCGATCATCAGGTCGTCCTGGCCGTCGAAGAGGAAGCAAAGCGCGAAGGCGCCGTGCAGGCGGGACAGCGTGTCCTTCGCGGCCTCCACCGGCGAAGCACCCCGGTCCATCGCGCGGTTGACGAGGAGGACGACAGTCTCGGTGTCGGTCTCGGATTCCTGAACATAGCCGTCGGCGGCCAGTTCGGCGCGCAGCTCACGGAAGTTCTCGATGATGCCGTTGTGGACGACGGCCACCCCGCCCGCGCGGTGCGGGTGGGCGTTCGTTACCGTCGCCGCACCATGGGTCGCCCAGCGGGTATGGCCGATTCCGGCCTTTCCGGCCAAGGGGTTATGGACCAGAAGATCCGACAGGTTCACCAGCTTGCCCACCGCACGGCGGCGTTCCAGCTTGCCCGCGTTGACCGTGGCGATCCCGGCGCTGTCATAGCCGCGATACTCCAGCCGTTTCAGCGCCTCGACCAACAGCGGGGCAGCCTCGTGATTTCCCAGAACCCCTACAATACCGCACATTTCTAATGCCCCTTTGCCTTCGCAGCCTTAATTGCTTTTAACTTATCGAACATTTTCGTCGCGAGGCCCGGTTTCGTAACCTGCCGCGACCGGCCGATTGCCACGGCCTCGGCCGGGACATCCTCGGTGATGACCGATCCGCTGGCCGTCAGCGCCCCGTCGCCCACCGTCACCGGGGCCACCAGCATGGTGTCGGACCCGATGAACGCGCGCTTGCCGATGGTGGTGCGGTGCTTCATCACGCCGTCGTAGTTGCAGGTCACGGTGCCTGCGCCGATGTTGGTATGCTCGCCGATCGAGGCATCGCCGATGTAGGTCAGATGGCCGACCTTCACGCCCTCGTCGAGGATGGCGTTCTTGATTTCCACGAAGTTGCCTACATGGACATCCTCGGCCAATTCGGCGCCGGGCCGCAGCCTCGCGAAGGGGCCTACGGTCGCGCCGCGGCTGATGTGGCAGCCTTCAAGGTGGCAGAAACCCTTGATCTCTGCGCCGGATTCGATCGTGACACCAGGGCCGAAGAGGACGTTCGGCCCGATGATCGCGTCGCGGCCGATATGGGTATCCAGCGCGAAGAACACCGTTTCCGGTGCGGTCAGGGTCACGCCGTTGTCCAGCGCCTCGGCGCGGGCGCGGGCCTGGAAGGCGGCTTCGGCCTCGGCCAGTTGCGCGCGGGTGTTGACGCCCAGCGTTTCGGCCTCGGGGCAAAGGACGACACCGGCGGACAGGCCACGCTTGCGGGCAAGCTCGACGATGTCGGTCAGGTAGTATTCGCCCGCAGCGTTGTCGTTTTTCACCTCGGCGATGAGGGAGAACAGAAGCTTCGCCTCGGCGCAGACGACCCCGGAATTGCAAAGCGTGATGGCGCGTTCGGCTTCGGTCGCGTCCTTGAATTCGCGGATCGCCAGCAGCGCGTCGCCGTCCGTCAGCAGGCGGCCATAACGACCGGGGTCCTTGGCGTGGAAGCCGAGGATGACGACGGCGTGTTTCGCCCGGGCGTCCAGCATCGCGCGGAGAGTGTCTTCGCGGATCAGGGGGGTGTCGGCGTAGAGGACGATGGCCTCACCCTCAGCCTCGGCCAAGACGGGGGCGGCCTGTGCCACGGCATGACCGGTGCCAAGCTGCGGGTCCTGGACCACGGTCTCGACGGCTTCGGAATAGGTGGCGGCAGAGGCTGCGACGGACTCACCGCCATGGCCGGTGACGACGACGATACGCGAGGGTTCGAGGTGGTGGGCGGTCGAGAGGGCATGGTGGAGGAGGGGGGCAGCGGCGACCTGATGCAGGACCTTCGGCAGGTCGGAGTTCATCCGGGTGCCCTGACCGGCGGCCAAAACGATGACTGAAACCTGCATTCTGCCCCTTCCAATGTGACGGCGCCCGTTTTACCCCCGTCGCGACGGACGGCAAGGGGCCGCGCTTCACGTCAGGTTACAGGCCCGTCATAGGATGATCTTCATGCGCTGTGTAGTGTTCGATCTGGACGGAACTTTGGCGGACACTTCGGCGGACCTGCTGGCGGCGGCGAATGCCTGTTTTCCGCGCGCCGTGCTGGGGCCAGCGGATGCCTTGACGGCGTTCCATGGCGGGCGGGCGATGCTGCGGCTGGGGTTCCAGCGGCTGGGGATGGACTGGTCCGAGGCGGATGTGGACGCGGAGTATCCTGTCCTTCTGGAGGCCTACCGCCAGGGCATCGCGACCCACACGCGGCTGTATCCCGGGGCGATGGAGGCGGTGGAGGCGCTGAAATCGGCAGGGATGGCGGTGTCGATCTGCACCAACAAGCCGGAGGGGCTGGCCGAACTTTTGCTGGCGGCGCTGGGGGTGCGGGACGCCTTCGGGGCGCTGGTCGGGGCGGACACGTTTCCGGTTCGGAAGCCCGACCCGATCCCGTATCGGGCGGCGGTGGAGCGGGCTGGCGGCCTGGTCGGGCGGTCGATGCTGGTGGGGGACACCGAGACGGATGCCAAGACCGGGGTGGCAGCGGGGGTGCCGGTGGCCTTGGTGACCTTCGGGCCGGAGGGGGCGGGGGTCAGCCGGTTCGCTCCGGCAGCACTGCTGGACCGGTTCGAGGACCTGCCGGGGCTGGCCAAGCGGCTGCTCGGCTGACCCTGTCCACGGTGGACAAGCGCTGGTGGGTTAATGAAATCAGTGGCTTGGTCGCGGGCGTTAGGGGATCTTTAAGGTTTGCGCTTTGGGGTTTCCGGCGGCCCCCCACCCCCATCCCCTCCCCACGGAGGGGGAGGGGAGGTGCTTTGCCGTTGGCCTGCGCGCAGGGGGCTCGCGGGTTTCAAATCGAGCGCCTTGGCAGGCGCAAGTCTCTTGTCTCGCCTCTGGCCTGCGGCCAACCGGCTCGGGTGCCTCCGGCGGGGATATTTGGCGAAGGGAAAGCCGCTGTAAGCTGCCAAAATGGACAGCGGCGGCGGTTTGACAGTTTCCGCACCGACCCATAGGGTCGCCGCCATGACGGACACCTCCGACGCCCCCCAGACGGTCAGCCGCCACGCGGTGACCTTCGTCCTGATCACGGTCTTTCTGGACATGGTCGGCTTTGGTCTGATCATGCCGGTCCTGCCGAAGCTGATCGAGGATGTGGGCCATGTCGACATTGCCCATGCGGCGGTGATCGGCGGCTGGATGTTCGCGGCCTTTTCGCTGGCCCAGTTCGTGTTTGCGCCGCTGATGGGCAACCTTGCAGACCGCTTCGGGCGCAGGCCGCTTTTGCTGCTGGCGATCTTTGGCCTCGGGATGGACTTCATCCTGATGGCGCTGGCGCCCACGCTGGAATGGCTGTTCGTGGGCCGGATCATCGCCGGGGTCTGTGGCGCAAGCTGGATCATCGCCTCGGCCTTCATCGCCGATGTCACAACACCGGACGACCGCGCCCGCGCCTATGGCTACATGGGGGCGGCCTTTGGCGTGGGCTTTGTCATCGGTCCGGCGATCGGCGGACTTCTGGGAGAACTGGGTCCGCGCGTGCCGTTCTGGGTCGCGGCCGGGATCTCGCTGTTGAACTTCATCTACGGCTGGTTCGTGCTGCCGGAATCGCTTGCCCCGGAAAACCGCCGCAAGTTCGAGCTGTGGCGGGCCAATCCCTTCGGGGCCTTCCGGGTCTTCGCGACTTACAAGGGCGTCTTGCCGATGGTGCTGGTGATGGGGCTGTTCTTCTTCTCCACCTCGGTCTACCCGGCGATCTGGACCTTCTGGGGCATCGCCAAGTTCGGCTGGTCCGAGGCGATGGTCGGCGCGACGCTGGCGGTCTTCGGGCTGATCGCGGGGGGCTTTCAGGGCGTGTTGACCGGGCCTGCCACCAAGCGGTTCGGCGAGTGGAACGTGGCGCTGTTCGGACTGGTCTGCGCGACGCTGGTGGTCCTGGGCTATGGCTTTGTCGGTGCGCTGTGGGGGGTGATCGCGCTGATGATCCTGCACGGGCCGGAGGGCTTTGTGCATCCGTTGATGACGACGCTTTTGACCAAGCGCGTGCCCGAGGACGCGCAAGGAGAACTGCAGGGCGGGATTTCCGCCGTGACCAATGTGGCGATGCTGTTCGGCACAGTGTTCTTTGCCTTCATCTTTGGCCATTTCTGGGCCGAGGATCGCGCCTGGCGGTCGACGGACGTCGCTTTCTGGGTCGCTGCGGGGTTCCTTGCGCTGACGACGTTGCTGTTCTTGCTGCTGAAGAGGTTCGAAAAGGAATGAGCGAGCGGTTCACCGGAAGCTTTACCCAGCAGGAGCCGATCCCCGAGGCCGGGATCGACGCGGCGATGGCGGTGCTGCGGCATGGGCGCCTGCACCGTTACAACACCGTGGCCGGGGAAGTCGCCGAGGCGGCGCTTCTGGAAGAGGAATTCGCGGCTTATGTCGGGGCGAAGTACTGTCTGGGGCTGGCCTCGGGCGGGGCGGCGATGGCCTGCGCGTTGCGCGCGATGCAGGTGAAGCCGGGCGAGCCGGTCCTGTCCAACGCCTTCACGCTGGCGCCGGTGCCGGGGGCGATTGCGTCGATCGGGGCGCGGCCGGTCTTTGTCGATGTGACCGAAGACCTGACCATCGACCTTGCGCATCTTGAGGCGCAGGCCGTGGCGTCCGGCGCGAAGGTGCTGCTCTTGTCCCACATGCGGGGCCATGTCTGCGACATGGATGCATTGATGGCGCTTTGCGACCGGTTGGGTCTCCGGGTGATCGAGGATTGCGCGCATACGATGGGCGCGAAGTGGAAGGGCGTGCCGTCGGGGCGGCATGGGGCGATAGGGTGCTATTCGACGCAGACCTACAAGCACATGAACTCGGGCGAGGGGGGCTTGCTGGTCACCGACGATGCCGAATTGGCGGCGCGGGCGGTCCTTCTGTCCGGGTCCTACATGCTGTTTGCGCGGCATCGCGCGGCGCCCCCGCCAGAGGTGTTCGAGGCGCTGAAGCTGGAGGTGCCGAACGTCTCCTCCCGGATGGACAACCTGCGGGCGGCGATCCTGCGGCCGCAGATCGCGATGCTGGACGACCGCCGGGCGCGGTGGCGGGCGCTGTATCAGGGGATGGAGCGGGGGCTTTCCGGGGCGGTCGGCGTGAAGCTGATCCCGCGGCCGCAGCATGAGGATTATGTCGGTTCAAGCTTCCAGTTCCTGCTGCCGGGCTGGGAAGCGGCACGGGTCGCGGGCTTTGTCGCGGGGGCGGCGGCGCGGGGGGTGGAGCTGAAGTGGTTCGGGGCTGCCGACCCGCAGGGCTTCACCAGCCGCTATGCCCATTGGCAGTATGCGCAGCCGGAATCGCTGCCGCAGACCGATCGGGTGCTGGCGGGGCTGATCGACATGCGGCTGCCGCTGACTTTCTTGGCCGATGACGTGGACCAGATCGCCCGCATCCTGACCGAAGAGGCGGCAACGGCAGCCGGGGCCAAGGCGCTGGGGCCGGTGGCCACCGTGGCAGCTGACTGATGGGCTGGCTGTTCGGTCCGGCGCGGCCCGCGGGGGCGGTGACACGGGGCCTCAGGCGGCTGGCCGATCCGCGTTTTTATCTCAAAGGCGTCATCGCCGTGGGTCTTGGCGGACTGGTGATCGTGCCGACGATTGCCGATCTGGTGAACGCGGGCATGAAGACAGTGTCCAGCGACCAGGGCGATTGCCGGATCATCCGGGTGGTGGACGGGGACACCGTCTCGTTGATCTGCCCGGAGGACGGGATGGTCAGCGCGCGGCTCATGGGGTTTGACACGCCCGAGAAGTATTCTCCGAAATGCCTGGACGAGTTCGTGGCGGCGGAACGGGCCAGCTGGGCCCTGCGGACGCTGATCCAGAAGGCGGACCGGATGGTGCTGACCCATACGGGGACGGATCAGTATGGCCGGGTTCTGGTGAAGCTGCAGCTGGACGGGGTGGATGTGGCGCGCGCGATGATCCGGTCGGGGCATGGGCGGCAATATGGCGGCGGTCTGCGGGGGAGCTGGTGCAGATGAGGGTGGTGCGCGAGACGGAACTTAGCCTGACGGTGGAACTCGGCGATCTGGCGGTGACCATGCTCCTGGACGGCCGGACCACGATGGGCGCGGACTGTCTGCGCGGGTCGGATGGAGCGGCGTTTCCGGGCTACGGGCCAGGGGATCTGGTCGACGGGCGGCTGCCGCTACCGGTGCGGGCCTTCCTGGTGCAGGGGCCGGCGGGATGCCTTCTGATCGACGCAGGCGCCGGGCAGGCCTGGCACAAGGGGCTGGGCCAGCTGGGTGCTGCGCTGGCCGAGGCGGGGTCGGGGCCGCAGGAGGTCACGGTTGTGGCGCTGACCCATACCCACATCGACCACCTCTCGGGGCTGGTGGATGAGGACCGTGCTCTGATGTTCCCGAATGCCGACCGGGTGCTGGTCGCGACCGAAGAGCTGATGGCCTTCCGGGAGGAGCCGCGGATGGCCCCGGTCCTGCCGCGGCTGGTACCGCTGGAGCAGGGCGACGGGCCGATGCCGGGAGTGGTGGCGGTGAATGCTCTGGGTCATTCGCCGGGGCACATGGCGTTTCTGGTCGAAGGGCGGCTCTTGATCTGGGGTGACCTGGTGCACCACCCGCTGCAGTTCCAGCGCCCCGAGGTGACGTGGAAATACGACGAGGCTGCGGATCAGGCGCGGGCGACGCGGGCGGCGCTGTTCGAACGGGTCCTCGACGAGGGCTGGCTGGTCGCGGGATCACACCTGCCGCATCCGGGGATCGGGCGGCTGGACCGGGCGGGCGGGGCCTACGCCTTCCATCCGGTCCAGCGCTAGAGGCAGGCGGGCTTTCTCTTCCCCAAATATCCTGGGGGTTTGGGGGTGAAACCCCCATCGCCGAGGAGGAGGCGAAGGCCGACGACGAGACAAAAGGCTCGCGCGTCAGCGCTCCGCTAAAAAGCCGCTGGTCACTGCGGGTAAGGAGAGGTGCCGCCGAGGCTGTCGTTGGTGTGCTGGATCAGCGCGTCGCACAGGCAGGCCTCGTCGGTGCAGGCGTCGCGGCGGGCAAGGAAATCCGCGTCGCGCGGCGGGTTCGTCTCGTCCACGTCCTGGCCGGTGGCGTTTTCCACGGCGTAGATCCAGGCCAGATCATCCAGCCGACCCATGCGCCACAGCGTGGCGTTCGGCGCTTCGGCGGCGTTGCACAACAGGAGATGGGCCGGAATGCTCGGCGCGTCGCAGTTGATGTCGGACAGGACCATGCCGTAATCGGGCTCCAGTTCGGCGATGCGGGCTTCGACCGCAGCGCCGTCGATGCCGCAGCCTTGCGCCAGGGCAGAACTGGCCGTGACCGAAATCAGGAGGGCGGGGATCAGAAGGGTGTGCATCGACAGGATCCTTTTCTTGGCTGGCGGCAGAAAAGCCCGGCCCAAGCGAGCGGTCAAGGTAAGGGGAACCACCCACGAAACGTCCGACCCAAGCGCAGCTTCCCACACGGGCCAACGCCGCAAGCGGTCTGAATCTCCTTCGCCTTCGGTTGACCCCGGCAAGGCCGCAGAGTAAACGGGCGGAAAGACCAGCGGGCGCTTCTACCCGTCCGCACGCGCGCCGCCAGCCAGCCAAGGAGCCCCCTCGTGGACCTTATCCTCCGAGAGTATCTGCCGATCCTCATCCTTCTGGCCGTCGCCGTCGGTCTGGGCCTTGTCCTGATCCTGGCGGCAGCCGTGCTGGCCGTGCGCAATCCGGACCCGGAAAAGGTTTCCGCCTACGAATGCGGCTTCAACGCCTTCGACGACGCGCGGATGAAGTTCGACGTGCGCTTTTACCTGGTGTCGATCCTGTTCATCATCTTCGACCTGGAAGTCGCGTTCCTGTTCCCCTGGGCTGTCGCCTTCGGCGAGATCAGCATGGCGGCCTTCTGGTCGATGATGCTGTTCCTGGCCGTGCTGACGGTTGGGTTCGCCTACGAATGGAAAAAGGGCGCGCTGGAGTGGGAGTGACCCGGGCCTGACGGTCACGTCAGGTCAACTCGTCGCTTTAACGTCACGCAAAATCAATTCACTCGGGAAATTTGCGCGCATCTGATCTAGCGATGCGCGCAAGCTGGTTTTCGCGGAAGCGCGAATTACAGGGACGATTCCATGGCGTCGACGACCATCTTGCCACCGTCCAGCTGGCAATTTCTGGACATCTTGTCCATCCAGTTGTTGGCCGTCGTGGTCAGAGCTTCGATCTCCGTCGCGCTCATTGCGGCTCGCTTGGTGCGGGCGTCGGCGATCAGGGTTGCCCGTTCGGCATCCGTCATCGCTTCGACAGCGGTCCGGTCGGTTTCCGACATCGCCTGGTACGCATCATACTGCATCGCAAGCGACAGGCGGTCGGCGTCGGATTGCTTGAGATAGTCGTTGCAGCTGGTCGTCATCGGGTCGCCGACAACGGTTTCGGCGAACAGCGGGGCGGCCGAGGTGGCAAGCATGCCGCTGACAGCAATCAGTCCGAGAATGTTCTTCATGACAGAGATTTCCTTGCTAAAATGGCCAGATAGTCTGGCACTCTGCTCAACCCCCCGCTGCGGGACATGGTTCCGCTGCCGATGCCGATTGCCGGGGCGAAACCGGAAAAGGTGCGGACGGCCGCCGAGAGGCCGAATTGCGACCCTCAGCCTGCGCTGCCCGATCCTTGATCGGAGCGGGGATATGGGCCCCAAAAATGCTCTGGCTGCGGCGCTGCCGTTGGTTGACCCTGACTTGGCCCGAAGGTATTGAGCATCACGGCCCGATCATCGTCCCTTGTGACGGTTTCGGACGGGCGCTCCGGTTTTCCGGATGGCGCAAGGAATGCAGGAAGGGGTGACTTCGATGGGCGTTGTTGCGGGTGCCAACACGGCAGGGGGCGACCACGAGGTTGCAGTCCAAGCGCTGAACCGGGACCTTCAGGACAAGGGTTTCATCCTGACGCCCACCGAGGACATCATCAACTGGGCCCGGATCGGGTCGCTGCACTGGATGACCTTCGGCCTCGCCTGCTGCGCCGTCGAGATGATGCATACCTCGATGCCGCGCTATGATCTGGAACGCTTTGGCACCGCGCCGCGCGCCTCGCCCCGGCAGTCGGACCTGATGATCGTCGCGGGCACGCTGACCAACAAGATGGCCCCGGCGCTGCGCAAGGTCTACGACCAGATGCCGGAACCGCGCTATGTGATCTCGATGGGCTCCTGTGCGAACGGTGGCGGCTACTATCACTACTCTTACAGTGTCGTCCGCGGCTGTGACCGGATTGTCCCGGTCGACGTCTACGTCCCGGGCTGCCCGCCCACGGCCGAGGCGCTTCTGTACGGCATCCTTCAGTTGCAGCGGAAGATCCGTCGCACCGGCACGTTGGTGAGGTAAGCCCCATGTCCGAAGCCCTGAACGAACTGGCCGGCTATATCGAACTGAAGCAGCCCGAGGCGATCGTCTCTGCGACGGTGGCGGTTGGTGAGCTGACCCTGGTGGCCAATCTTGCCAACCTGGAAGCGCTGGTCGAATTCCTGCGCGACGATGCCTCGTGCCGGTTCTCGTCGCTGGTCGACATCACGGCGGTCGATCACCCCGAACGCGCCCAGCGGTTCGACATGGTCTACCACTTCCTGTCGATGTACCGGAACCAGCGTATCCGCGTGAAAGTCGCGATCCGCGAGGACGAGATGGTGCCGTCGCTGATCGAACTGCATCCCAGCGCAAACTGGTTCGAGCGGGAAGTGTTCGACATGTTCGGCATCCTTTTCAGCGGACACCCGGACCTGCGCCGCATCCTGACCGACTACGGTTTCCGCGGCTATCCCTTGCGCAAGGACTTTCCGACCACCGGCTACACCGAGGTCCGCTATGACGAGGCGCTGAAGCGCGTGGTCTATGAACCGGTGAACCTGGTGCAGGAATACCGCCAGTTCGACTTCATGAGCCCGTGGGAGGGTGCGGAATACATCCTTCCCGGCGACGACAAGAAGGCGGGCTGAGGATGAGCCGCGTCCGCCACGGTGCCTGTCTTTGCGGGGCCTGCCGGTTCACGGCCACGCCCGAACACGGGGCGCATGCCTGCCATTGCGGCAATTGCCGGAAATGGTCGGGTGGCATCTTCCTGTCGGTGCATTGCGGCACGTCGGTGGTCTTCAACGCGGATGCGCCGCTGGTGCATTTCGCCTCCAGCGACTGGGCCGAGCGGGTCTTCTGCGGACGCTGTGGCAGTTCGCTGGTCTGGCAGATGCGGGATGGCTCAAGCCAGATCGTGTCGATCCAGGCGTTCGACGCGCCCGGGGACTTCGCGATGGAATCGCAGATCTATGTGGACCACAAGCCGGACAATTACGCGCTTGCCAATCGAACCGAAATGCTGACGGAGGCCGAGGTGATCGCCAAATACGCCACTGCTGGCGGGGAGAGCGCATGATGGCCCGCGACCTCAAGGGAGCCTGCTGATGGACGGCGACATCCGCGTGAACACGTATGACGACGGCTCGAAGGATTTCGAGACCGGCGAACAGCGCATCCGCAACTTCAACATCAACTTCGGCCCGCAGCATCCGGCGGCCCACGGCGTGCTGCGGCTGGTGCTGGAGCTTGACGGCGAGATCGTCGAACGCTGCGACCCGCATATCGGCCTGTTGCACCGCGGGACCGAGAAGCTGATGGAGAGCCGGACCTACCTGCAGAACCTGCCGTATTTCGACCGCCTCGACTACGTGGCGCCGATGAACCAGGAACATGCCTGGTGCCTGGCGATCGAGCGTCTGACCGGGACCGTGGTGCCGCGTCGGGCCAGCCTGATCCGCGTCCTGTTCTCGGAAATCGGGCGGGTGCTGAACCACCTTCTGAACGTGACCACGCAGGCGATGGACGTCGGCGCCTTGACCCCGCCGCTCTGGGGTTTCGAGGAACGCGAGAAGCTGATGGTGTTCTATGAGCGCGCCTCGGGCGCTCGGCTACATGCTGCGTATTTCCGGCCCGGTGGCGTGCACCAGGACCTGACGCCGCAGCTGATCGAGGATATCGACACCTGGGCCGTGGCTTTCCCGAAGGTGCTGGACGACATCGACGGCCTCCTGACCGAAAACCGCATCTTCAAGCAGCGCAACGCCGATATCGGCGTGGTGACTGAAAAGGACATTCAGGACTGGGGCTATTCCGGTGTGATGGTCCGCGGGTCGGGCCTCGCCTGGGACCTGCGGCGCGCGCAGCCCTATGAGTGCTACGACGAGTTCGAGTTCCAGATTCCCGTCGGCAAGAACGGCGATTGCTATGATCGCTACCTCTGCCGGATGGAGGAGATGCGCCAGTCGACGCACATCATCCGCCAGGCCTGTGCCAAGCTGCGGGTCGAGCCGGGCGAAGTGCTGGCGCGGGGGAAGATCACTCCGCCGAAGCGGGCCGAGATGAAGACCTCGATGGAGGCGCTCATCCACCACTTCAAGCTGTACACCGAGGGCTTCCACGTCCCCGCCGGTGAGGTCTATGCGGCCGTCGAAGCGCCCAAGGGCGAGTTCGGGGTCTATCTGGTGGCGGACGGGTCGAACAAACCCTACCGCGCCAAGATCCGGGCTCCGGGCTACCTGCACCTGCAGTCGATGGATTACATCTGCAAGGGCCACCAGCTGGCCGACGTCAGCGCGATCATCGGGACCATGGACGTGGTCTTCGGGGAGATCGACCGGTGATCGCCCTTGGAATTGCGCCGTTTCTTCTGCTTGGGCTTGTGGTGATGCCGGTCGGCATGATCGCGGCTCCGGCTCTCATCTCTGGAATGTTCTGATGCTGCGTCGTCTTCACAAGGACCAACCCGCCTCGTTCGCCTTCACTCCGGCGAACGAAGCCTGGGCGAAGGGCCAGATTTCCAAGTATCCGGCCGGCCGTCAGGCCAGCGCCATCATCCCGCTTTTGTGGCGTGCACAGGAGCAGGAGGGGTGGCTGTCCCGCCCCGCAATCGAGCATGTCGCCGATATGCTGGGGATGGCCTATATCCGGGCGCTGGAAGTCGCGACCTTCTATTTCATGTTCCAGCTGCAGCCGGTCGGGTCCGTCGCCCATGTGCAGATCTGCGGGACGACCAGCTGCATGATCTGCGGGGCCGAGGATCTGGTGGCGGTGGCGAAAGAGCTGATCGCCAAGACCCCCCACACCCTCAGCGCCGATGGCAAGTTTTCCTGGGAAGAGGTCGAGTGCATGGGCGCCTGCGCCAATGCTCCGATGGCCCAGATCGGCAAGGACTATTACGAGGACCTGACGCCGGAAAAGCTGCGTGAGCTGATCGGGCGGTTCTCGAAGGGCGAGGTGCCGGTTCCAGGCCCGCAGAACGGGCGCTATGCGGCGGAACCATCGGGCGGGCTGACCAGCCTGAAGGACTTTGACTCAGGGAAGAAGCAGTACAACGCCAGCGCGCAGGCGGCAGTTGACCTGAGGGACACGGTCAAGCGGATCGACGGCACCGAAGTGCCGCTGACGACCCCCTGGCTGGGCGTTGCCGCGGCAGTCAAGCCGGCGAAGGCCAAGGCGGCGGAGCCGAAGCCCTCGGCGGGGATGCCTGCGGATGGAACCGGGGCGACGGTGCAAGAGGCGAAGGCCACGTCCAAGGGCAAGCCCAAGTCCGACGGCAACGCCGCGAACGCGACGCCGCTTGCGACGCCCGAGGCGAAGGCTGCGGGTCAGGCGGGGGGCGTGAAGCCCGCAGCCCTGTCGGCGCCAAAGGGCGGCAAGGCGGATGACCTGAAGCTGATCCTCGGGATTGGCCCCAAGCTTGAAGTGCTGTGCCACAAGCTGGGCTTCTACCACTTTGACCAGATTGCCGCCTGGACCAGCGCGGAAATCGCCTGGGTCGACGACAATCTGGAAGGGTTCAAGGGCCGGGTCACCCGTGACAGATGGGTGGCGCAGGCAAAGGTTCTTGCGGCGGGTGGTTCGGTGGCCGAGGCTGAAGCCGCAGCGCGGCGGTGAGTTTGATCGGTGGTCGCGCGGCCCTGATCCGGTAGGGCAGGGCGGACGAAGGGAGTAGGGCGGAATGAGCGACGGGACAGATGACACGACGATCGGCCGGGGGGGCTGGGCGCTGGTGGTAGCGTCCGGCGTGATCTCGTTCGTGGTGTTGTATTTCCCGATGCACTACCAGCTATTCCCGTCGGTGGCTTTTGCTCTGGCGATCGCGCTGATCGTTCTGTTGATCCTGTACCGGCTGGCCGTGGCGGTGAACCGGCACGACGATGCCGAAAGCGAACGGCAGGTGCGCAAGATCGTTCCGGCCTCGTCTGTGGCCGAAGGCACGACGCGGGTGCGCGGTGTCGAAGGGGCTGCGGCATCGACCGTGGTGGCCGTCCCGGTGCGGCCCGATCCGTCGGCGTCGGGGTCGATGCGGCCTGCCTCTGTGGTCACTCCGCTGTCGCGGGTCGAGCCTGCGCCGATCCTCCCGGCGCAGCCGGTGGCGGCCGCGTCCGTGCCGCCGGTCGCACCCGAACCGGGCCCCGCCGCGTCGGAGCCGGTGGACACCTTCCCCGAAGACACCTTCGCCGACCTGCCTGACGTCTGGGCCCGCCCCGCTCCGACCCCGGCGGCGGCGGCAAAGCCCAAAGCCGGCTTCAAGTCGAAGGCCGACCTGGTGGCTGCAGCCGCCGAAGCCGCGGCTGCGACGAAAGCCAAGGCCGAACCGAAGCCCAAGGCGGCAGCAAAGGCAAAGGCAGAGCCGAAGGTGAAAGCCGAGGCGAAACCGAAGGCCCAGCCGAAGCCCGAACCAATGACCGAACCAAAGCCGGAACCAAAGCCGGAACCGAAGCCTGAGCCGAAGCCCAAGGTGGAGGCCAAACTGAAGGTCGTAGCCACACCGAAGGTCGAGGCCAAGCCGAAAGCACCGGCCAAGGCTGCGGCGAAGCCAAAGGCGGCAAAGCCGGTTCCTGCCGGTCTGGTCCGCCTGTCCGCCCCGCGCGGCGGTGTGGCAGACGATCTGAAGGAAATCGAGGGCATCGGACCGGCGATCGAAAAGCTGATCAACGGTCTGGGCTTCTACCATTTCGACCAGCTTGCCGCCTGGACCGACGAGGATGTCGCCAAGGTCGACGCCGAACTGCGCACCTTCAAGGGCCGGATCGAGCGGGACAAATGGGTGGCACAGGCCAGGATCATCGTGACAGAGGGGCTGATCGCGTTCCGCGAACGCGCCAAGACCAACGACTATTGAGAGACTTGCGGTGCAGACTTGCCCTGCACCTGCAGACCTGAAACGCGCTCGGGGCAAGCGGGCCGCTACGACGGGAAAGACAGCGAATGCGTAACGCAGAAAATGTGAATGCCCCTTGGCTGGGCGGCTGGGTCATCGGCGCGGCGGCAGGGCTGGTTGCCATGGGCGCTCTGGTCGTGATCGGCAAGTTCGATCTGTTCCCGGCAGCCGCCATCGGCGGGGTGGTCGCCCTGGTGGTTGGACTGATCCTTGGCATGCCCTGGGGTGCCGGGGCGCAGACGATGCCCAGGGCCGAGGCGGATCTTGTTCCGCAACGGACCGTGCCCGAGGCGATGCCTGCAGCTTTCGTCGCGGCTCCGGCGCTGGCGCCTGCGGCTGATGTGGCCACGCCCTTGATGGCCGCTCCGGTGGCCAAGCCCAAGGCGGCCGCAAAGCCGAAGGCCGCAGCAAAGCCCGCCGCGACCGCGAAGCCCGCCGCGACGGCAAAACCGAAGGCCGCAGCCAAGCCCAAGGTCGCCAAGCCTGCAGGCCCCGAGCGGCTGAAGGCCCCGCGCAAGGGCCGTGCGGACGACCTGAAAGAGATCGAGGGCATCGGCCCGGCGATGGAAAAGCTGGTCAACGAGATGGGATTCTTCCATTTCGACCAGATCGCCAGCTGGTCGGACGCGGATGTGGCCTTGGTCGATTCCGAGATGAAGACCTTCAAGGGCCGCATCACCCGCGACAAATGGGTGGCCCAGGCCAAGATCATCGTCACCGAAGGGCTTGAGGCGTTCCGGGAACGCGCCAAGACCAACAATTACTAAGGCCCATGATGCAGACCCGTCCTGATCCAGCAGATGTCCAGCGCGCCCGCCAGGCGCGGCTGGTGGGCATCGTGCTGGCGGCGACGATCATCCTGTGGATGGGGGCCCAGTTCCTGGGCGGACAACTCGGGTTGGAGACGCGCTTTGTGTTCCTCTTCGACCTTGCTGCCATCGCGGCCTTCGTCTGGGCCCTGGTGGTGACGTATCAGATCTGGCGCGGACGCCGGGGTTAGGAAGACCAAATGCTCAAGGATCAGGACCGCATTTTCACCAACCTCTACGGGATGCATGACCGCAGCCTGAAGGGCGCGATGAAGCGCGGGCATTGGAACGGCACCGCCGACATCATCAAGCGTGGCCGGGATGTGATCATCGAGCAGGTCAAGGCGTCCGGTCTGCGCGGCCGGGGCGGCGCAGGCTTTCCGACCGGCCTCAAGTGGTCGTTCATGCCGAAGCAGTCGGATGGTCGGCCGTCCTATCTGGTGGTGAACGCCGACGAATCCGAACCCGGGACCTGCAAGGACCGCGAGATCATGCGGCACGATCCGCATACGCTGATCGAAGGTTGCCTGATCGCAAGCTTCGCGATGAACGCCAACGCCTGCTACATTTACATCCGCGGCGAATACATCCGTGAGCGTGAGGCGCTGCAGGCCGCGATCGACGAATGCTATGACGCCGGGATGCTGGGCAAGAACGCCGCCAAGTCGGGTTGGGACTTCGACCTTTACCTGCATCACGGAGCAGGGGCCTATATCTGCGGCGAGGAAACCGCGCTGCTGGAAAGCCTGGAAGGCAAGAAGGGCATGCCCCGGATGAAGCCGCCGTTCCCGGCGGGCTCGGGCCTATATGGCTGCCCGACCACGGTGAACAACGTCGAATCCATCGCCGTCGTGCCGACCATCCTGCGCCGGGGCTCGGACTGGTTTGCCTCGTTCGGCCGGCCGAACAACACCGGGACCAAGCTCTTTGGCATTTCGGGCCATGTGATGCAGCCTTGTGTCGTCGAAGAGGCGATGTCGATCCCGCTGAAGGAACTGCTGGACCGCCATTGCGGCGGGGTCCGGGGCGGCTGGAAGAACATCAAGGCGGTGATCCCCGGTGGCTCCTCGGTGCCCCTCTTGACGCAAGCGCAGTGCGACGACGCGATCATGGACTTCGACTGGCTGCGCGAGCAGCGCTCGGGCCTCGGGACCGCGGCGGTCATCGTGATGGACCAGTCCACCGACGTCATCAAGGCGATCTGGCGGCTGTCCAAGTTCTACAAGCATGAGTCTTGCGGCCAGTGCACCCCCTGCCGCGAGGGCACGGGCTGGATGATGCGGGTCATGGACCGTCTGGTGCGCGGCGAGGCGGAGGTTGAAGAGATCGACATGCTCCTCAGCGTGACCAAGCAGGTCGAGGGCCACACGATCTGCGCCCTTGGCGATGCGGCCGCCTGGCCGATCCAGGGCCTGATCCGCGCCTTCCGCGACGAGATCGAGGACCGCATCAAGGCCAAACGTACCGGGCGCGTCAGCGCGGTCGCGGCGGAGTGATGCGGATGGCGCTGGCCCTTTCGGTGACCTTGGCGCAGGCCGCCTGCGTGGGAACGGCTGCGACCGTTCCTGCCTCGCGTGAGCCTGTGCGGGTCGCCAACAACGGCCAGCCGTTCCAGATGTGGGAGGGCGCTCTGGCCCGCCGCGCGGCAGATGCGGCCTGCGGGGGCCGGGTCAACGTCTCGATATACGACCGCTTCGACCGCAGCACGGGCGAATGGGTCTATCCGGAGGGCTGCGCATGACGAATGCGGTCATCCTGGGTCACAAAGCGCTGAACAGGGCGGTTTGTCATGGCATATCAAGGGGGTTTGCCCCCATCTCCCGGCTACGAGCAGCAGCCGGTCGTCGGCTGCTGAGAGCAGCCAAGGAGGCTAACATGCTTCGCACCGTGACCATTGCCCTGACCCTTGCCTTGACCGCCCCTGCGTTCGCGCTGGTGCCGATCAACGAAAACCCCGAAATCCGCGCAAAGCTGTTGCAGGGCTTTATCGGTGACGCCATTGCCGACAACTGCCCGACGATCAAGGCGCGGACGATGAAGGCGCTGGGGGAACTCAACAACCTGCGGGACTATGCGCTGGCGCAGGGCTATGAGGCCGACGTCGTGCGCGCCTTCGTCACCTCGAAGGACGAGAAGGCCAAGTTCAAGGTCGAGGCCGCCGAATGGCTGAAAGCCAAGGGCGCCGAGCCGGGTAACACGGCGGCCTACTGCAAGATCGGCGAGGAAGAGATCGCCAAGGGGTCGCTCGCCGGGTCGCTGCTGAGGTCGACGAAATGACAAAGGGTGCGGCATGCAACTGACCAAAGCCAGCTTTGCGCGTCCCGGCAGCCGTCTGTCGGACCTCGGCGCCGTTGCACGCCGCAGCACCCATACCTGCCTGCGTCCCCTCGGGGTCGCAGCCCTGTGCCTTGGCCTCGGCGCCTGCGTGCCCGAGGAAAGCTCCGTCACACTCAGCCCGCCGAAGGGCGCCACCGCCGCAAGCGCGATCGAAAGCTTTGTCATCACGGTGGCGACCGCCGACGTGATTGGGGATGCCTGCCGCCCTGCCGGGATCACCAAGACCTATTCCAGCACCGATGCCCTGCTGGACTCCTATGTCCGCAATCTCTTGAAGGCGGGTTACTCCGAGGATGAGCTGGTCCGCGCAGTGGACGGGCTGTCCTATGACCGGATTGGCGACAAGGCGATTGACCGGCTCAAGGCCCGTGGCGTGCGGCAGGGCGATACTGCGTCGCTGTGCCGCTACGGGACGGAAGAGATCGCCAAAGGCAGCACGCTTGGACGGCTGCTGAGGACAAGCGCATGACCCCCGCCGGCATGCATCTGGCGGAGCTGAACGTGGGCCGCCTCCTGGCCCCCACCGACGATCCGCGCGTGGGCGAGTTCATGGCGGCGCTGGACCGGGTGAATGGCCTCGGCAAGCGGATGCCGGGCTTTGTCTGGATGATGGAAGGTTCGGGCGAGCCGGGGACCGGGAATACCGAAGCCAAGATCGAGGGCGATCCGCAGTTCGTGTCGAACCTCACGGTCTGGGAAAGCGTCGAGACGCTGGAGCAGTTCGTCTTCAACACCGTGCACCGCGCGTTCTATGAGCGGCGGCAGGAGTGGTTCGAAGTGCTGGGCCGGATGCATTTCGTCATGTGGTGGGTGCCTGCCGGGCATCGGCCCACGCTGGACGAGGCGCTGGCGCGGCTGAAGCATCTTGAGGCGCACGGCGACAGCGACCATGCCTTCGGGTGGAAGTATCTGAAGGAAGCGCAGTTGTGGCAGAGCCGCGGCTGTGCCCGAGTGGCGGCGGAGTAGGGTGATGTCACTGGGAGCTGTTCTTTTCCCGGCCTTGATGAGCGCACTACTTTTCGTAGTGTTTCGTAAAACCGGATTGCCCAAGATTTGGTGGATCCTCGCGCTGTTTCCGTTCTTAGCGGTAGCAATCAAGTGGAGCCTCATATGGCTCGGATTCGTCGGTGTCTTTAACATTCGTCGAATTTTTCCTTGGGCGCCGCTTTTCACTTCCCTGCTGACACTCATGCCCATCGCGGTGCTGGCTTTCGTTAAATGGCCAAATCGCCGACAGATTGACTTCCCGGAGACCCACAAATGACCAACCTCAAGAAAATCAGCATCGACGGGATCGAGGTCGAGGTCGATGGCGCGATGACCATCATCCAGGCGGCGGAAGTGGCCGGGGTCGAGATCCCTCGGTTCTGCTACCACGAACGCCTGACCATCGCCGGAAACTGCCGGATGTGCCTGGTCGAGGTGGTCGGTGGCCCGCCGAAACCGGCGGCGTCCTGCGCGATGCAGGTGCGCGACCTGCGGCCCGGGCCGGAAGGGCAGGCGCCTGTCGTCAAGACCAAGTCGCCGATGGTGAAGAAGGCCCGCGAAGGGGTGATGGAGTTCCTGCTCATCAACCACCCCTTGGACTGCCCGATCTGCGACCAGGGCGGCGAGTGCGACCTGCAGGACCAGGCGATGGCCTATGGCGTGGATTTCTCACGGTATCGGGAACCGAAGCGGGCGTCCGAGGACCTGAACCTTGGGCCTTTGGTTGAAACCAAGATGACCCGCTGCATCTCTTGCACCCGCTGTGTGCGGTTCACTACCGAGGTGGCCGGGATCACCCAGATGGGGCAAACGGGCCGGGGCGAAGACAGTGAGATCACCAGCTATCTGAACGCCACGCTGGATTCCAACCTGCAGGGCAACATCATCGACCTATGCCCGGTTGGGGCGCTGACCTCGAAGCCTTACGCCTTCACCGCGCGGCCTTGGGAGCTGACGAAGACCGAAAGCATCGACGTGATGGACGCGCTGGGCTCGAACATCCGGATCGACACCAAGGGCCGCGAAGTGATGCGCTTCCTGCCGCGCAACCATGACGGCGTGAACGAAGAGTGGATTTCGGACAAGACCCGGTTTGTCTGGGACGGGTTGCGCCGCCAGCGGCTGGATACGCCTTATGTGCGCGAGAACGGCAAGCTGCGGAAAGCCACCTGGGGTGAGGCGCTGGAGAAGGCCGCAGCCGCGATGAAGGGCCGCAAGGTGGCCGGTCTGGTCGGCGATCTGGCCCCGGTCGAGGCGGCTTACAGCTTGAAAACGCTGGTGGAATCTCTGGGTGGCAAGGTCGAATGCCGGACCGATGGGGCAAAGCTGCCCATCGGCAACCGCTCGGCCTATGTCGGCACCGCGAAGATCGAGGACATCGATACGGCCAAGGTGATCCTTCTCATCGGGACCAACCCGCGGGTCGAGGCTCCAGTGCTGAACGCGCGGCTGCGCAAAGCCTGGGCGAATGGCGCGATGATCGGGCTTTTCGGCGAGAAGGTCGATCTGACCTATGATTACAAGCACATGGGCACCGACCGCGCGGCGCTGGTGGAGCTGGTGGGCCGGGTGACCGAGAAGCCGGATACGCTGGTCATCATCGGCCAGGGCGCGATCAACGAGGCTGACGGCGAGGCGGTGCTGAGCCAGGCGATGGCTTACGTTCAGGGCTCGGGCGCGAAGTTCATGGTCCTGCACACGGCGGCGGGCCGCGTCGGTGCGATGGACGTGGGGGCCGTGACCGAGGGCGGTCTGGCCGCGGCGACCGAGGGTGTCGAGGTGATCTACAACCTGGGCGCCGACGAGGTGGAAATCGCCGCCGGCCCCTTCGTGATTTACCAGGGCTCGCACGGCGACCGGGGTGCCAACCGGGCCGACATCATCCTGCCGGGCGCGGCCTACACGGAAGAAAACGGCCTTTTCGTCAACACCGAGGGTCGCCCGCAGCTGGCCTTCCGCGCAGGCTTTGCGCCGGGAGAGGCGAAGGAGAACTGGGCGATCCTGCGGGCGCTGTCGGCCGAAGTGGGCGCACAACTGCCGTGGGATTCGCTGGCGGGTCTGCGGTCGGCCATCGTCAAGGCGCATCCGCATCTTGGGCGCATCGACGAGGTGCCGGAGAACCAGTGGCAGCCCTTGGAAGTCAAGCTTCCGGCCAAGGCTACGTTCCGCAATGCGATCAAGGACTTCTACCTGACCAACCCGATTGCCCGGGCGTCTTCGGTGATGGCGGAACTCAGCGCCATGGCCAAGGACCGCGCGGCGGCCCCGATTGCGGCAGAGTAAGATGGCGCAGCGCCTTTCCCTGCTCGCGACCCTTGGCACCGCGACAGCGGCGCTGGGGGCTTGCACGCCCGCCGGAGAGGTGCCAGAGGAGCGCGGCAGTCAGGCGGTTTACGAGGGGGTCTCGACGATCCTGCTCGACGACGATCTGGTCAGCTTCTCGGTCGCGATGACCGGGGCGAAGGACCGGGCGGAGGTCGAGGCCTATGGCCGCTGTGCTGCCGCGCAATACGCGCTGGATCAAGGGTTTGGCTTCGCACGGCAAGTGCGGACCATTGTGACGAAGAAGGGCCAGACATGGTACGGGGATGCGGTCTACCTCATCTCGGCCAGCCTGCCTGAGGGCCTGCGGACCATCGACGCCGAAGTGGTGGCAGTGGAATGCGCAGAGCTTGGAATACCTGGTCAGTAAGACTGGCGGTTTGAGGATGAGGGACTGACATGGACGGGTTTCTTGCCACGGGGTTCGGGACGGCGGTGCTGATCGCGGCGCAGTCGCTGCTGATCGTGGCCTTCGTGATGATCAGCCTTCTGTTCCTCGTCTACGGCGACCGGAAGATCTGGG
>LNFM01003884.1_pt1 | contig 45194 bp, 46 predicted proteins | sample 596031 | NCBI WGS metagenome assembly LNFM01 (sample SAMN04254537, study PRJNA301005) | activated carbon metagenome | isolation source: dual media filters at the Ann Arbor, Michigan drinking water treatment plant | place: USA: Ann Arbor
CCTCGATCGGGGCTCTGTTCCTGGCCGGCATCGTACCGGGCCTGATCATGACGGCGGCTTTCTCCGTTCTGATTCTGGTCCGCTGCACGCTCAACCCGGCCCTCGGCCCGGTGGGCGAGAGCTTTCCGATCGGCGAGAAAATCCGCTCGCTGGGCAAGTTGCTGCCGATCGTCGCCATCTTCCTGCTGATCATCGGCGGTATCTATGGCGGCGTTTTCGACCCGACCGAGGCGGCTGCCATCGGCGTGGTCGGCGTGCTCGTCGTCGCCGCGGTGATGGGCCGCCTGAACTGGCCGGCGCTGCAGCGCTCGCTGGTCGGCGCCACGCGCACCAGCATGATGATCTTCCTGGTGGTGTTCGGCGGTCACGTGATCGCCCGGTTCCTGGTGCTGACCGAGGTGACGTCCAATCTGGTCAATGCCATTAGCGCCTATGAACTCTCGTCGACGGTTCTCATCATCTGCTTCACGCTGATGTACATCGTGCTCGGCATGGTGCTCGACATCTGGGCCATGCTGATCCTGACCATCCCCTTCGTCTTCCCGGTCATCGTTGCCCACGGCATCGACGCGGTGTGGTTCGGCATCTACATCATCATCATGTGCGAGCTCGCGGCGATCACGCCGCCGGTCGGTCTCAACGTCTACATCATGGCGCGCGTCGCGCCCGAGGTGCCGATCAACAAGATTTTCCGCGGCGTGCTGCCGTTCTTCCTGACGGCGCTGGCGGTGCTGACACTGCTGACCGTTTTCCCCGGAATCGTGACGTGGTTGCCGCAGCAGGCGATGCGTTAATCAAAGTGAGGTCGCCCTGTGAGTGAAGGTCCGTATACGCTGCGCGTGGAGAAAGACGTTCCGATCGAGATGAACGACGGCATCGTGCTGCGCGCGAATGTCTATCGTCGCACGGCGTTTACGGCAAGGACGCGCACTTCGAGGACGCCTTTAAGCCGCAGTGGGATACGCTCATCAAGATCTATCCGGACCTGTGCCGCAATGGCTCGACCGGAAAGTATCTGCGCTGGGAGATCGTCGATCCGGAGCGTTACATCCCCGACGGCTATATCGTCATCCAGGTCGACGCGCGTGGCACCGGCAAGTCGCCGGGTTATCTCGACCCGCGCTCCGCGCGCGAGTTGCAGGATTATTACGAGTGCATTGAATGGGCCGGTACCCAGCCGTGGTCCAACGGCAAGGTCGGCCTCTGCGGCATCTCCTATTTCGCTTTCACGCAATGGGGCGTCGCGGCGATGCGGCCGCCGCATCTCGCGGCGATCTGCCCGTGGGAAGGTTTCGTCGATTACTACCGAGACTCGACGCATCAGGGCGGCATCCTGTCGAACGGTTTCACCGGCGCCTGGTGGCCGCGCCAGGTGCTCGTCAACCAGTACGGCAACGGCAACACCATTCATCGTGACCGCGAGACGGGCGAGCGCACCACCGGCGGTCCGGCGATGAGCGAGGAGATGCTGCGCGGCAACCGCGCCGACTATCCGGGCGATCTGCTGCGCCATCCGCTGGACGATGCCTGGTACGCCGAGCGCACGCCGGACCTGTCGCGCATTGAAGTGCCGGTCCTGTCGGCCGGCAACTGGGGCGGACCGGGTCTGCATCTGCGCGGCAATGTTGAAGGCTATCTCGGCGCCGGCTCGAAACAGAAGTGGCTGTCCATGCATGACGGCACGCACTTCGAAAGCTTCTATCTCCCCGAATACGTGGCGATGCAGAAGCGGTTCTTCGGCTATTTCCTCAAGGGAGAGGATACCGGCTGGGACAGGGAATCGCCGGTGCAGGTTTCTGTGCGCCGTCCGGATGGCCCGTCGTCGCGGCGCATGGAGCGCGAATTCCCGCTGGCCCGCACGCAGTGGACCAAATTCTATCTCGACGCGGCCGACACCAGCATCCGCATCGATAATCCCGGCAAGGAGGCCAGCGTCAGCTACGAGGCGCTCGGTTCGGGCGTCAGCTTCTCGACCGCCCCCTTTACGGAGGAAACCGAGGTTTGCGGCTTCATCACGCTGCGGCTCTGCGTGTCATCGTCGACCACCGACATGGACATCTTCGCGACGTTGCGCGTGTACGGGCCGGACGGCAAGGAAGTCACCTTTGTCGGGGCGCACGAACAGACGGTCATGGCCAAGGGCTGGTTGCGCGCCTCGCATCGCAAGATCGACCCGGCGCGCTCGCTGCCGTACCGCGTCTTCCACGCCCATGACGAAATCCAGAAGCTGACGCCAGGCGAGGTCTACGACGTCGACGTCGAGGTCTGGCCCTCCAGCATGGTGTTCCCGGTCGGCTACCGGCTGGTCCTGACCCTGCAAGGGCGCGATTTCGAGTTCCCGGATTTGCCGGGCCGGATGCTGCACAATCATCCGGACGACCGTACCGCTCTCGAATTCGGCGGCGTCAACACCGTCGCGACCGGCGGCGATCGTGAATCCTACCTGGTTTTGCCGGTCATTCCGAAGACCTAGCCAAGAGGACATACGCATCCGGGCGCGGCGCGGTCGCCGCGCAACGAGTGCAATCTGGCCGATTTCCAGCGCTTTCTGCCAGCTAGTACCAGCGGCCGCGGCCGTACCATCCGCCGCCAGCCAGCAGCAGTACCAGAATGATGACGATCAAAAGGGTGCTGTCCATCTCCGCCACTCCGAGGTTGGATCTGTCGATACAAGCATCCGAGGTTGGATCTGTCGATAAGCAGAGGCGGCGGAAATTGTTCCCAGGAGGTTGCCCCGTGACCGGCTCGGGGGGGCGAGGGGGAAGGTCACGGGGCTTTACGCAGTTTCCATCACGTGATGGACACTCCTTCGCAACGCGCTCGTCTGTGATCCGTTCCGCATCGGCGTCGCGGCTGATGCGGCCTTGATTGAGCCCGGATCGGGAACCTTCTGGAACGGCTCGGATTCATTATCGAGATAGACGGGAACAGGCCATGGCAGCGCGCGCAAAGAAAAAATTGCAGACATTCCATGCAACGATGATCGTGACGCGCGCCGAGGAGTGGTGCGTCGATGCCACCAGCGCCGAGGAAGCGAAGGCGTTGCTGGCGGCTGGTGAAGGCCACCGCTGCAGGCCGGGCGACGCCCTGCATGTCGAACTGGAACAGTTGTTCGACAACCACTAGCGGCTTCGCAAACACTCACGCGGCCCCATCGCGAAGCAGGACGGTCGTTACTTGGCCGCCGCTGCGATCTCCTCGATTGTCACGTCCGGCATCAGCCGTTCGACGTCGGCCTTGCTGCACAGTTCGGTGCCGGCTGTCATGACCGCCGCGGTGCCCGCCGCCATGGCCACGCGGAATGCCTCCGGCCATTCCTTGCCGGCGGCGAGTGCGGAGACCATGCCGCCCAGAAAGCTGTCGCCGGCGCCGACCGCGCTGACGGCTTCGATATTCATCGGCTGCGCCCGCCAGGCTTGTTCCTTCGTCACCAGCATGGCGCCGTCATGACCGAGAGTGAGCGCGACGGCTTCGGCCCAACCGCGCGCAATCAGGTCGCGGCAGGCGGCCGTGCGGTCGGCGTCGTTCTCGAGCTTCCGGCCGGTATACTCGTTCAACTCGTTCTGGTTCGGCTTGATCAGCGTCACGCCTTCCTCCAGCGCAGCGCCGAGCGATGCGCCGGATGTATCGATGATGATGCTGGCGCCGAGTTGTTTGGCGCATCTGGCCGCGCGCGCGAAAAAGTCGTCCGGTACGCCCGGCGGCACACTGCCGCTGGCGACGACGAAACGCGGTTTGTCGGGCAGTGATGTCAGCTTTTCCAGCACCGCCTCCCATTCCGCCCGGTGCAGTTTTGAACCCGGCAGCACGAAACGATATTGTTCACCGGTCTCGGTTTCGAAGGCGGTGAAGTTTTCCCGCGTTTCCACGTGCGACGGCGTCACCATGCTGTCGATGCCCTCGCGTTCGACCAGGCGGTGCAGCAGCTTGCCGATCGCGCCGCCGGTCGGGTAGATCGCGGCAACGTCACCGCCGAGCCGGTGCGCCACGCGCGCGACATTGATGCCGCCGCCGCCGGCGTCGCGTCGCGGCGCCGAGCAGCGCAGCTTCCGTTCCGGCACGATGCGGCCGACGTTCACAAACAGATCGATGGCGGGATTGATGGTGATGGTGACAATATCGGGCACGTTCTGGATTCCATTCCGTAGTCGCTGAAATTACTCAGGCTAATCAAGGGAGATTGGTATTTTTTGGGGCGATGACAACCCCTCATCCGGCGACCGCCATGCAGAAAGCGGCCTGCGGCAGGGATAACCCGAGATTTGCTGCAGCGTTCCGTTGCCGTGCGTGTCGCCGGTGTGGCCGTCGCTTGGTTCGTGCTATGTTACCGGGCGATTCCGCAATGTCTCCTTTCGGTGACGAAGCTGCCATGAATATCCCTGCACGAGCGCGTCTTGCTGCTGCAGCCGTGCTGGGGGCGGCGCTGCTGCCGGCGGCAGCGGGGTCTTCCGCCTGGGCGCAGGGACGGCTCGCTTCGCACTACACGATTTCGATGGCCGGCGTGCCGATCGGCCGGATTATCTGGATCGTCGATATCGCAGAGACGCGTTACACCGCCACCGCGAGCGGCAAAGCCAGCGGCGTGCTCAGTGTCCTGGTGAACGGCGAGGGTACGGTGGTGGCGCAGGGGACGATAGCCGATCGTCAGCTCAAGCCCGTCACGTTCGTGTCCGCCATCACCGACGAAGATGGTGACGGCGAGTTGCGCATGCGTTTCGAGAACGGTGCGGTACGCGACCTCGTCGCGCCGGTACTGCCGCATCCGCGCGTGCCGGTCACCGAGGCTCATCGCAGCGGCGTCAGCGATCCCCTCAGCGCGGTGCTGATCCCCGAGGCCGATGGCGATCCGCTGGCATCAGCGAACTGCAACCGCGTTCTGGCCATCTTCGATGGCCGCCGGCGCTACGATCTGGCGATGACCTTCAAGCGGGTCGACAAGGTCAAACTGAAGCAGGGCTATGCAGGCCTGGTGCTGGTCTGCGGGGTCGCGCTGCATCCCATCGCGGGGCATCGCGCCGACAGCGTGGTGGTGAAATACGTCGCGGGACGCCGCGACATGGAGGCCTGGTTTGCGCCGATTGCCGGCGCGGGTGTCATTGCGCCGGTCCGGGTCATGGTTCCGACCCTGATTGGCACGCTGGAGGTGGCCGCCGACCAGTTCGAGGCCGAAGCGGCGCCGCGATGAGCGCGCGCAGGCGTCGCCTCATTCGTGGCGACGAGATGTCATACCCACAATGTGTTTTCCCGGGATGACCGGCTCGTGCGATTAGGGTATGAGACGACGCTCCCGCCGCGCGCCCGCGCCCATCCCTCCCCGGTAGATCGCTTATCATGACCGACAGTTCCGCCGACAAGTCCCGCCTGAGCCGCCGCTCGATGATGCTGGGACTTCCTTTGTTCGTAGCCGGTTGCGGCATGGGCCCCGACGGGTTCGACGGTTGGCCCGGGTTCGGCGGCGGCTACGGCTCCATCAGTGACGGCGGGTTCGTCATCCCGGCGCTGGATACGACCACCATCGATTCCAGTCTGCTGCGCCGAAGCGTCGCCTGGCGCGGCACGCAACGGCCGGGGAGCATCGTCGTCAATATTCCGGAGCGGAAACTTTATCTGATCGCTGAGAACGGGCGGGCCCTGCGCTATTCCGTCGGCGTTGGCCGCGCCGAAGGCCTGAACTTCCGCGGCTCAGCCGTGATCGGCCGCAAGGAAAAGTGGCCGCGCTGGACGCCGACCGCCAACATGATGGTAGCGATGCCGCAGTACCGGGCTTACGCCGGCGGCATGCCCGGCGGCCTCGAGAATCCGCTCGGCGCGCGGGCGCTGTATTTGTTCCGCGGCGGCGCCGACACCTATTTCCGGCTGCACGGCACCACCGAGCCGGAAAGCATCGGCCGCGCCGTTTCCAGCGGCTGCATCCGGCTGTTCAACCACGACATCATCGATCTGTACGAGCGCGTGCCGACAGGTACAACCGTCACCGTGGTGCAGAGCTAAGTCGCCAAGCCGCCGCCGGCGGCGCCGACCAACGACATTTCGAGGATGAATTGCTGCGCGGTTTATGCGAGCCTCGCGGGCTGTCGCGTTCCCTGCCGGGAGCGCGGCCAACAAGCCCGTGAGGAAACGACGCAATGAATGTGCATGCCGCTCCAGCCGCCACCGAATCGATCCTGATTGAAAAAGACGTCGATGTCCCGATGCGGGATGGCGCACGGCTGAAGGCCGACGTGTTTCGTCCCAAAGACGGCGCGCGCGTACCGGCGCTGCTCAACCTCGGTCCTTATCAAAAGGACAAGCTCTGGCTGACGCCCGACACGCTGGAGGAAAAGCAGAATCCCTACATGAACTGGGAGACGGCCAATCCGCTCTGGTGGGTCCCGAACGGCTACGCCACCGTGCGCGTCGACGGGCGCGGCAGCGGCAAGTCGCCCGGCCATTTCGAACCGTGGTCGCTGTCGGAGGCGATCGACTATTACGACGCCATCGAATGGGCCGCGAAGCAGCCCTGGTGCAACGGCAATGTCGGCCTGACGGGCATCTCCTACTACGCGATGAACCAGTGGTTCGTTGCCAACCTCAATCCGCCGTCGCTGAAGGCGATCATGCCATGGGAAGGCGCCGCCGACCTGTATCGCGACGCGCTGTTTCACGGCGGTATTCTCAACGTGTTCATGACCAACTGGGTCACCGCGCATACCTTGCACCACTTGCTCGGCCGCGCCTCGCGCGAGGAGCCCGACCGCTGGCGCACCAACGCGCTCTATCGGTGGGTCCGCGCCAGCCTCGACAGCGGCGAACTGCGCGACTCGCAGGCGCAGTGGGACCAGATCAAGGTGCCGATGTACACGGTCGGCAACTGGTCAGGCTTCGGTCTGCATCTGCGCGGCAATACCGAGGCCTACAATCGCGCGGCGTCGAAGCACAAAAAGATGCGCATCCACGCCGGCAGTCATGTGCATGCGTTCTACACCGAAGAGGGGCGGGCCGATCAGTTGCGGTTCTTCGATCATTGGCTGAAGGGCATCGACAACGGCATCATGAAAGAACCGCCGGTCAAACTGGCGATTCGCAAGGGCAATGACGTGCTGGAGTGGCGGCACGAAAACGAATGGCCACTGGCGCGCACGCAATGGACGAAGATGTACTTCGATCTGTCCAAGGCGCCTCCGGAGGGCCAGCCGCAGACGGGTCAACTTGTGACCGAAAACCCGAAGACCAGCAGTTCCAGCACCTATGCGACGTTCGGACTTGGCACCATGGGCTCGTCGTCGGCGGCCTCATCGCAGGTGATGGGCGGCGGCGGTATCAAGCCGGGCATGGGCGTGGCCCTGGAAACACCGCCGTTGCCGAACGACGTCGAGGTTACGGGCCCGCTGATGGCGAGCTTCTGGGTGTCGAGCGAATCCGAGGACATGGATCTGTTTCTGACGCTGCGGCATTTCGACGGCGACGGCAAAGAGATCCTGGAGACCGGCCAGCAAGGCGCGCCGGTACCGGTTGCGAAAGGGTGGCTGCGCGTGTCGCACCGTGAACTCGATCCGGAGCGGACGTTGCCCTATCGCCCCTACCACAAGCATCAGCGCCGGCAGTATCTGGAACCTGGCGAAATCGTGAAGGTCGATGTCGAAATCTGGCCGACATCGATGGTGTTCTCGAAGGGCCATCGCATCCGGCTCGATGTACAGCCGCGCGACGGCGTCGGTAGCGCGGGCTATCTGCATTATCACGCCGACTATAATACCGGCCGCAACACCATCTACGCAGGTGGTGAACACGAGTCGTATTTGTTGCTGCCCATCATACCGGCGAAAACGTGACACGGCTCCCAATGCCGGCGTAACGAAAAGGTCAGCAGCCCGCGCTGCGAAAGTGGCCGATGCCCCGCCGGATCTCGGCGGGGCATTTTTCTGTCTGGCGGCCAGCGTCCGCAGGGCTTCGGTGAACCCTTGGGTGCGGTGACCCCTTGGGCATGCGGACTTAAGCGTGATACGCTGATCGGCAGCGGCGGCCGCATCCGAAGGCGTTGCCATTCCGGCCGACCGACCTTATCTGGAAGAAGCGAGGTCCGAAGGAAAGCCCATGCCAGCGACCAGCGGCCGTGATGCCGGCACTGCAAACGAAACCACCGATGCTGCCATTTTGTCGCGGCCGCTGCTGGTGTTTTCTGTTTTTGGCGCGTTCATGGTGGCGGCGACCATGGGGCTGTGGAGCTATTATGGCACCGCGGTGTTTTTTGAGATGGTCCGCGCCGGCTTCGTCGCCTGCTTCTAGAACATCAAGGCAGTATCTTTCATGACCGCGCGCGCGTCGCATTTTCTGCTCGTTCTGGCAGCCTTCCTCACCGGCCTGGCGATTTTCCTTGGTGTCTTCATCTACGCCACCGGTCAGATGGGCCGCGGCGGTGCGCCCGGTAGTTCAGCGATCGGCGGACCGTTCAGCCTGATCGATCAGGACGGCAAGCCAATCACCGACCAGGACATGAAGGGAAAGCCGTTCCTTGTGTTCTTCGGCTTCACCCACTGCCCGGATGTCTGCCCGACCGCGCTGTTCGAGGTATCGGAAGTGCTGCGGGCTCTTGGTCCGGATGCCGACCGCACCGGCGCGTTGTTCATCACCGTCGATCCGGAACGCGACACGCCAGACGTGCTGAAGAGCTATCTGTCGAGCTTCGATCCGCGGCTGCGCGCGGCGACCGGAGACGCCGCTGCTGTGACCGCAGCGGAGAAGTCCTACCGAGTCTATTCCAAGAAAGTGCCGACGACCGCGGGCGACTACACCATGGACCACACCGCGCTGGTCTATCTGATGGACAAGCAGGGCCGTTTCGTCGCGCCATTCAATCTCAAGCGAAAGCCCGAGGAAGCCGCCGCCGAACTCCGGAAGTATCTCTGACGCTGTCACGGATTTCCGGCAGTGCGCCGCGGTCCTTCAGCACTTGAAAATCGCGCTCCAGCGCCAGCAGTGCGCGCACACGGCCGGCCCCGCGGCGTGACGTCCTTGCCAGGCCGTGCTCGGTCTTTTCCCAGGCATAGGGCGCGGTCATGAGCTGGTACAGCGCCCGCCACGCGGCCAGCGACAGCAATATCCAGTGCAGCGGCGTCAGCACCAGCACCCAGGCGGTCGACGACAGGCCGCGCCGCGACAGCCCGATCCAGCCCAGCAGCGCCGAGGTCATGTACCCGATCACGATATTCGCGCCGTAGATCAGCGCCAGCGCGTTGGCCGTCGTGTTCTGATCGCCCCACATCTCCCCGCCGCTCAGCGTCGCATGGATGAGACCGGCCAAGAACAGCGGATGCACCAGCGCCGCCAGTGCATTGCCACCGACAACCAGATGAAACGTGACAAAGCCGGGCAGGCGCAGATCGTGCAGCAACCGGCGAGGCTGTCGCATGTGTACCCACCACGTCAGCATCCAGCCTTTGAACCAGCGGGTGCGCTGGCGCAGCCAGGGGCCGAATTGTGCCGGCGCTTCCTCATAGGTCGTCGAAGCGATCATGTCAGAGCGATAGCCGAACCGCGCCAACCGCATGCCGAGGTCTGCGTCTTCGGTAACATTGTACGAGTCCCAGCCACCGACTGCGCGCAGCGTCGCGGTGCGGAAGTGGTTTGACGACCCGCCCAGTGGCAGCGGCAAGCGCAGCGAAGCCAGGCCGGGCAGGAACACGTCGAACTGGCCGGCATAGTCGGCGGTGAACAGACGGGCGAGCGGCCTTAGGTAGCAAATGCACCAAGGAAACCGTGGCGATTTGAGGCGGTCGGCGGCAGGCTGTCCGCATGAACAACAAGGGCAACCAATACGCCATTCACGCCTTGAAGGACCGCCGCGCCACAATGGCCGGGGAGATCGCCGCCTTCAAAGAAGCCATCCGGCACCGTGAAGAGCAGTTGACGCATCTGGACGCCACGCTGCGGGTGCTGGACCCGGCATACAGGGTGGACACCATCCCGCCCAAGCGGCTGCGCAGGGTGAAGCTGTTCGGCAATGGTGAGTTGAACCGGCTGGTGCTGGACGCGCTGCGGCGCGCGGGTGGCAGGCCGATGACCAACGGCGAGATTGCCGACTCCATCATCGCCGCCAAGGGCTACGGGCACGAGGCCCGTCGTGCGCTGATCCGGCGCGTGCGGGCCAACCTGTCCTATCTGCTGCGGGAGCGGAACGCCGTAGTAAAGCAAGGCGACCGGCTGACGGCGCGGTGGGCGTTGCCGCGCGTAGACCTTATCAACAGGCCCTCCTCGACATAGACCAAGAATCGCCCTGTAGTCCCCAAGTAGAGGTATTGCGGGGATACCTGCGCGCGAGACGCCGCTAGCGCTTGCCGTCCAAACTCAAATCAGAGCCTATTGAGGGTGGTCGCTGAAAAGCGATTCGCCCCGCCTTCCTTTCGGAAAACGGGGCGAACCTATGGGCTCGTAGCTCAGCGGATAGAGCGGGTCCCCGCTAAGGTCCAGGTCGCCGGTTCGAATCCGGTCGAGCCCTCTCCCACTTTGCCACAAACCGGGCCGTCTCCTCACGGAGGCGGCCCAAATCATCTGTAGAGCAAGCTAGAATGTGAAGCGAATCGACAGGTGGGTCAATAAAATTGTACAGTGCTGTACAGGGCTGTACATAAATGACCGAAAAAGTGAAAGAAATCAAAGCCGCTAGATTGGCCGCAATGGGCGTGCCGAGTGCTACTGTCGATCGCCTGAAGGATCTGATTGAGGCTGGCCGAGAGATGAGACTGGGCCGCGTTATCGGCGAAGCCTTGGAGATGTTTATCGAAAGGGAGTTGGAGGAAAACAAAGGCATTGCTTCACGGTTTTCGGACATACAGAAAAAACGGCGCGCCGCGAATAATACCGGTATCCGGGTTGTCCCCAGTGGGTCAGCCGAAAATTGATTGACTACGCGGTCTCAGTATGCCGCTGCCAATACCCCTTCCAATTCCGACTGACCTTGTGATTGAGCGCCAGACCGAGCGCGCTGTAAGTCAACGCGCCGTTGTCGAGGCGGCTGTTGTTCTCCAGCCAAGCGGCGTGGGCGGCGTACTGGTGAAGGTACTGCGGCGACACCGCATGGTGCTGACCGTCCACCATGCGGCGAAGGCGCGAGAAGAACGACTCGGCTTGGTTCGTGCAGCTTTCGCCGTTGCTGTAAGCCAGCGAGTGGTTGACGCGGCCAACCTGCCAGCCCGCGTGCAGGGCATCCCAGTGCGAGGCTTCATCGGCGTGCATCACCGCTGTGCGGTCAACAACGCGCTTGGCGATTTCAACGCCTTCGGCTTCGTGGCGAACGACTGACGTAAGCGTGCGGCCCTTGCGCTGGCGCAGCGCGATCACAACCCGGCGCTTGCCGGTCTGATGCTGTGCCAAGCGGCGGTCAATGCGGTTTTCAACTTTGTTCGACGGGCGGATATGACCGCCGAAGTATGCGCCGTCGATTTCAACTTCGCCCGAAAGCGTAGCGCCGTTGGTTTCCGACGCGAGGGCTTCGCGCAGCTTGTGAGCCAGTACGAAAGCCGTCTTGTGCTGGCAATCCAGATCGCGCGCCAACTGCAACGCGCTGATGCCCTTGGCGGCGTTGGCGATGATGCAGAGCGCGGCCAGCAGATCGACAAACGACATCTTGCGGCTAGCCAGGATGGTGCCGGACGTGACCGAGAATTGCTTTCCGCAGGCGGCGCACTTGAAGCGACGGCGCGTGGTGATCTCGTAAGCGTCAACACCGCCACAGTGCGGGCAGACCGCTTCACCATCGGTGTTCGGCCAGCGCAACTTGCGGAAAGTCGCGTAAGCCTTGTCCTCGCCACCGGCATAGATCGCCTTAAGGCTGAGGGTGCGGGAGGCGGCGGAAAGGAGGAAATGTTGGGCCATTGTCATCGTATCCGGTGTCTATACATCGGATTTGATGATATTCTTACCCCGTTGTCAATGACAAAAACATCGAATATGATGTTTTTTATCACCAGATACGGGGTATTAAATGGCTAAAAATCCTGAATGGGAAGAACGGGTTAAGGGGCTTCTGAAGGCCGAACTCAAAAAACGGGGTGTCGGCTACCGGGAGTTGGCCGAAAAACTGAGCGAGATGGGTATCCCGGAGACGGAGCGGAATATAGCCAACAAGATCAGCCGCGGTGGATTTACTGCGGTGTTTTTTGTCCAGTCTCTGGTCGCAATCGGCGCTCAGTCGGTGAGGATAAGTGAGTAGCTATTTGTGCAACTCGATTTGATCGCGGATCAGTTGGTATTCTTGGCGCTCTATGTTTTTGAAGTCCGCTACGACTCGTCGGAGAAACGCACCGATCTTTTCATATTGAGTACACGCAATATGGAAATCCCGGTAAAGAAAGGGGTTTAGCCCGTCGGGGGGGGTCATTGTTTTTATCTGCCACGAAGCTTCATGTTCGGCGTGAATTACAATGCTGTACAGGTCGTGCCCCCAGCGGGATTCGCCGAAATTTGCCCGCATGTCGTCAATGAATTTTCCTACCCTCTGTGTCTCGGCCTCAAGCTGATCGTCAGTCGTAAATGATCCCGTTTTTGGATGATTTTGAGTATTATAACCTTGACAAAGCAGGCGCCAAAGCCTAGTATTCCTGCATAAACAGGGACTACGGCGATGACTGACCTTCTCAAGAACCCGATCTTCCACGATGAAACCAAGGCCCGCGAATGGCTTGAAGCCCGCGTCTGGCCGGAAGGTCCGACCTGTCCCCATTGCGGCAACGCCGATAAGGCCAAGATCAAGGCCCTAGAGGGCAAGGCGCACCGCGCTGGCCTCTTTCAGTGCGCCGAGTGCCGTAACCAGTTCACCCGCTGACCAAGTGGCTGGCCGCGCTGTTCCTTATGACTGCCAGCAAGAAGGGCGTTAGCGCCCATCAGGTCCACCGCATGCTGGGCGTCAGCTACAAGTCCACGTGGTTCATGATGCACCGCCTGCGCGAAGCCATGCGCACTGGCGGTCTGGAGCCTTTAGGCGGCGAAGGCCAAGTGGTGGAAGCCGACGAAACCTATTTCGGGAACGTCCCGGAAGAAAGCCGCCGCATGTCCCCGCAACGCAAAGGCCGTCCCTATACCCGTGGCAGCAAGAAGGGCCGTGGCCCCGCTGGCAAGCGCGCTATCGTGGCTCTTGTCGAGCGCGGCGGCTCTGTCCGCTCTTTCCATGTTGCTGTCGCTGACAGCGCCGCCGTTGCGAATATCGTGAACGAGAATGTTCACCGCGAGACACGTTTGCACACCGATGAAAGCCGCCTCTACACCAAGGTCGGCACCAACTTTAAGGCCCACGAAACTGTCATTCACTCACGTGGCGAGTACGTTCGCGGTGATGTGACCACAAACACCGTCGAAAGTTATTTCTCAATCTTCAAGCGCGGCATGCGTGGCACCTACCAGCATTGCGCCGAGAAGCACTTGCACCGCTACCTCGCGGAATTTGATTTCCGCCATAACAACCGCATGTCGTTGGGCGTCAATGACACCATGCGCGCCGAGACTTTGGCGGCTGGCATCGTCGGGAAGCGCCTAACCTATCGACGGCCTCACCAAGCCTAATTTCAAGGCCAAGGCTGCGCGCTTTATCCGTTGGCGCAAGAAGGTCTGGAAGCCGAAAAAGCCGATTCGCGTGCGCTACTGGCAATCCCGAAAACCTGTGGATGGTTGACTCGACTCTCAAAAAAGTCCGGGCCACCATTCTCCACTGTGGCCCCCGGAACGGCTCCGATTCGCAGTCGGACAATCCGTTCCGGGATTCACCACAGCCCGTGCCATCAATACTCGGCCCGCCCGTAAACCAACGGGCCGCACCCTTGGCTTGATGGAGCGACACGGGGCTACTCGCGGCGATGCTAGCTCGCCAACGGTAGGCCGGTTATCCCGTGAACGACGGCTTATTCGTTCTCCGGGGCGCTAACGCAACCCCAAAGGGCTGCGCCCGGCGTGGCCCGAGGGATCGCAAATGAAACCTCGGATCACAGTGGAAGTCAGGATCAATATGGCACTTTGCCTTTTTGGTATTGCCGCCATCATCAAGGCCCTGACGTAAACAGGGAGGCGGGAGTCGGCTTAGGCCGGCTTCCGCTTCTTTGTCTTCCGTTTCTTGGTCTTTTTAATTTTCGGCTGCGGTGGGCTCTTAGCCACCACCTTCACGGCGCGCTCAAAGCGCTCCCATGCGTCGGGTTCTAATTCAAGAACCGCTTTCTTTTGATCGGAATTTCCCATGGCCGCCAAGTCTTACTTTGCTGAACATGTGACGGGCTTAGCAACCTACCAGTTGCCCGCAAGCCTGGCCAGAGAGATCGGCCGCATCATGGTGCACTGGGCATACTTCGAGCATTGCGTCCAGGAGATGAACTGGCAATCACTCGATTTAAGTGCGCCAGAGGGGCGGATTGCGATGCGTGAGCCGCGCGTAACTGATCGACTTGAAATGCTATGCGAACTCGTCAACCTGCGCGGAGCAACATGGGACACAGAACTCTACAAGTCGATACTTGCGCGTTCAAAGGTCCTTGCAGCAAAACGCGATCTGCTCGCTCACGGAATTTGGGGGTACCTGAGTAAATCAAACGAATGGCATGTTCAGCTAGCGCGAGGCACATGGCCCAAAAATGTTCGCGAAATCGTCAAGGGTAGTAAGAAGATAACGCCAGAGGGGGTCTTGATGGACACAGACAAACTCAGGTCAGCCACCACTGAGATGGCGGCTCTGATTGACGACTTGAAACGCCTGCGTTCTTCGACGACCGGGCCGCCTCGGCCATCGCAAAAAAAACCTGACTAACAACCATTTCGTCGGAATCGAATTCACGATCACAGCTGCGATATGCGTCGATACCGGCCTCGATCATCTCAACCGTAACCACGGGCGCGCCAGCGCAGGCTTCCGCCTGCACGTCGCTGGAACTATGGCTGGTGGGCAGCTTTGTCAAGGTGATAATACTCATGATTTTCCCACCATGTGAGGGCTTCGCGAACGCGCCTGCGAAAGAACTCGTCGTTCGAGAACGTCGTCAATAGCCAGGCCGTTCGTTGAATATCTTTCAGTTTAGCCAATGAAGACTCATTGGCCTTTGTCTGCCCCCGCACTCCTTCCAGTTCGGCAGCCAAAATCGCAACGTGCTTTAGAAGGCCATCAAAGGCCTCTCTCCAATCAGGAGGTGTGGCGGACTGGTTCGCGCCCTCAATCTGAATGCTGGAAAGTTGTTCTTCGGGAAGCGGATGGAAATAGCGCCATCCGATAAGCAGGGCGCTGACTGCCACCATCACGACACAAGCGGCGCCAACCCCCGCAAAAACAACGGCGCCCCATCCAAGTTGCTCAATCGGCGTAAATGCGCTCGCTGCCCAACCCATAATCACGGAAAGCACCCCTCCGGGGCCAAAAACAGCCCACCAGATGCCAATTCCGTCGACCCGCTTAGTGAGACCGGGAATGCTTCTAATCCATCCGAACATAGCCAAACCCTACCACCCCCCCCGGTTGAGGGGAGTCGGAAGTTCCCTGTTTTCCGCAGCATCTGCGCCTCCGTTTGGGAGGCGGCCTTGGTGCATTTGCTACCTAAGGCCGCGGGCGAGGCAGCCGTCGTCGGTGTTGTCGATACAGAGCCGCGCCTGCACGCAGGCCAGATCGTCGCCACCGGTCGCGAATGCCTGCAAGGCGCGGCGAAGCTGGTCCGGTTCCGGGCGGTCCTCGGCGTCATAGACCGCCGTGAATGTGCCCTGCGCAAACGGCAGCGCGACATTGAGTGCCTTCGGCTTGGTGCGCGGGCCGCCGTGCGGCACCGGGATGACCGTCACCGGGATGCGATTTTTCCGCGCGGCAAGCGCGGCGCGCGTTTCATGGTCGTCGGCCTCCACGGCAACGATCAGATCGAGTTTCTCACGCGGATAGTCGCCGACCGAGGCCGCTTCGCGGTACAGGGCGACGATGACGGTGTAGACCGGCAGCGCATCGTCGCGGCCATCGGCGATCGGCGGCGCCTCGCCGTGGTCGAGCGTGGCGCAAAACAGGCGCAGGCCGAGCCAGGCCAGAAACACCGCCGCCAGCATCAATTCGCAGACCAACACAGTGGGAGTCGGCGCAGCGAGCAAGGCCACCAGTATCAGGAGCAGCAGACCGACGCCCGGCCACACAGCGTCGCGGCGGGCGACCGGCGCGGCCGACAGCATCGGCCACATTTCCGCCAGCCGGTCCGTCGCGCGCGCGATGACCGCCCTGGCGGCATGGCGCAGCACAAAACCGTTGAGCCGCGCCGCACTGGTAAAGCAAAATCGGCGCGCCTGGGCGGGGTCGTCCGCGATCAGCCGCAGCAGCCGTCGCGCTGCCGTGCCGCGCGGCGCCACGACCAGACACAAGCCATCGTCGTCCGTCAGCGGCAGCAAGCCAGCGGCAGCGGCGTCAATCAGCCGTTCGTCGCTGAGCGGGCACTGGTTGCGCGAGGCGCCGTTGAGCGGCTCAAACGGGACGCCGGTGGCGGTGCCGAGCACACGCAGGAAATCGTCCTCGCTGACAGCCCCGGCGCCAATCAGAGCCCGGTCGGCGCCAAAACCCGTTCGAACCGCCCGGTCCTCCGCGGCGGCGATGACGCCGGGTGCCAGCATGGGCCGTATGCAGTCGATCTCCGGGAAACGGCTGGGCGACGGCCGGCTTGCCGCAATTCCATCCTCCGGCTGCGTCAAAGCGCCAGCCGCCCCGGTTGCCCCCGCCCGCATCCCCCACCTTACGCACGCGCTAACCTGTGGCGGGATTATAGCCAGAATACAACCAAAGCGCGAGTCCGATTGTGACCGTCCATCCGCCGGAGTCGGTCGCTGCCCGATGGCCCCGGCCGGCCACCGGTGCTAGAAGCCGCCTCATGTCAGGTTTCATGTCTACGTATCTGGTGCCGCTGGCGGTCATCGCCGTGGCCATCGTTCTGGTCCTCGGGCTCGTCAACATGATGCGCGGCGGCTCGCCCAACCGCTCGCAGTCGCTGATGCGGTGGCGGGTACTGCTTCAATTCGTTGCCATCATTGTCATCATGGCGTCGATCTGGATGATGGGCCGCTAGAACGAGGTCATTGCGATGGTCGTGCTCAACCGCATCTACACCCGGACCGGCGACGACGGAACAACTGCGCTTGGCAGCGGCGCGCGGCGCAAGAAGTACGACCTGCGGGTCGAGGCCTACGGCACGCTCGACGAAGTCAACGCCGCACTCGGCCTGGTCCGTCTGCACACTGCCGCTGATGCCGCGTTCGACGCCGCGTTGGGCCGCATACAGAACGACCTGTTCGATGTCGAAGCCGACCTCTGCCTGGCCGAAAAAGGTCCAGGCGGCGCGCGGCTGACGGTCACCGACGTGCAAGTCGCCTGGCTGGAAGCTGAAATCGATCGCCTGAATGCGGATCTCGAGCCGTTACGGTCGTTTATTCTGCCCGGTGGCAGCCCGGCCTCGGCCTATCTGCACCTGGCGCGCACCGTCTGCCGGCGCGGCGAGCGCATCATGGTGGCGCTGATGGACCAGCCCGGGGAGGAGGTGTCGGCGCCGTCGCTGAAATATGTCAACCGGCTGTCGGACTACCTGTTCGTCGCCGGCCGCTATGCCAACGACAAGGGTGCCAAGGACGTGTTGTGGTCGCCGGGGAAGAACCGGTAGGTACACGGGCCGCAGCGTGCGTCGCAGCATAAGCGTTGACATGCCATCGGTGCGGCCTTTAGCTACCGGCCGCCTGCCAAAACGCCCATGTGGGAAAAGGGGAATATGAAAATTCTCGTACCCGTCAAACGGGTGGTCGACTACAACGTCAAGATTCGCGTCAAACCGGATGGCTCCGGCGTTGAACTCGCCAACATCAAGATGTCGATGAATCCGTTCGATGAGATCGCCGTCGAGGAGGCGATCCGTCTCAAGGAAGCCGGCAAGGCGACCGAGATCGTGGCGGTGTCGATCGGACCGGCGCAAGCCTCGGAGACCATCCGCACCGCGCTGGCCATGGGCGCCGACCGCGGCATTCTGGTGAAGAGCGAAGGCACGGTCGAGCCGCTGGCGGTGGCCAAGATCCTCAAGGCCATTGTCGAGGCCGAACAGCCCGGACTGGTCATTCTCGGCAAGCAGGCGATCGACGACGACAGCAACCAGACCGGCCAGATGCTGGCGGCGCTGCTCGGCTGGTCGCAGGGCACCTTTGCCTCCAAGATCGTGATCGAGGGCGACGGCGTCTCGGTGACGCGCGAAGTCGACGGCGGCCTGCAGACCGTGAAGCTGAAGGCGCCGGCCATCGTCACCACCGATCTGCGGCTGAACGAGCCGCGCTATGCTTCGCTGCCGAACATCATGAAGGCGAAGAAAAAGCCGATCGACGAGAAGTCGCCGGCCGACTACGGCGTCGACACCGCGCCGCGGCTGCAGGTGCTGAAGACCACCGAGCCGCCGGGCCGCAAGTCCGGCGTGAAGGTGGCCTCGGTCGCCGAACTGGTCGACAAGCTCAAGAACGAAGCGGGGATTCTGTAGATGGCAACGCTTCTGCTCGCCGAACACGACAACAAGACGCTGAAGGACGCTACCCACAAGGCGCTCACCGCCGCCAAGGCCATCGGTGGCGACATCCACGTGCTGGTGGCCGGCAAGGACTGCCAGGCCGTTGCCGACAGCGCCGCCAAGCTCGACGGCGTCGCCAAGGTGCTGCTGGCCGATGCCGCGCCCTACGAGCACAATCTGGCCGAGGGGCTGGCCGCGCTGATCGTGTCGCTGGCCGGGCCCTACGACGCGCTGATGGCGCCGGCCACCACCAACGGCAAGAACGTGATGCCGCGCGTCGCCGCGCTGCTCGACGTGATGCAGGTGTCCGATATCACCAAGGTGATCGCGCCGGACACCTTCGAGCGTCCGGTCTATGCCGGCAACGCCATCCAGACGGTCAAGTCGACCGACGCCAAGAAGGTCATCACCGTGCGCACCTCGACCTTCCAGGCCGCCGGCGAGGGCGGTTCGGCCAGCGTCGAGGCCGCCACGGCCGCCGCCGATCCGGCGCTGTCGACGTTCGTCGGCGAGGAACTGTCGAAATCCGACCGGCCCGAACTGACCTCGGCCAAGATCATCATCTCCGGCGGCCGCGCCATGCAGAACCGCGAGAATTTCACCAAATACATCGAGCCGGTCGCCGACAAACTCGGCGCCGCCGTTGGCGCATCGCGCGCCGCGGTTGACGCCGGCTACGCGCCGAACGACTGGCAGGTCGGGCAGACCGGCAAGGTGGTGGCGCCGGAGCTGTACATCGCGGTCGGTATTTCCGGCGCGATCCAGCATCTCGCCGGCATGAAGGACTCCAAGGTGATCGTCGCCATCAACAAGGATGAGGAAGCGCCGATCTTCCAGGTTGCCGACTACGGTCTGGTGGCCGATCTGTACCAGGCGTTGCCTGAACTGGATGCGGAACTGGGCAAACTGGGTCGTTAAATCCTGTCACAAGATTAACCTCTCGCCGGTGGCATCGGCCGCCGGTTCGGCGTAAAAGTGCATAGAAACTAAACCGAAACCGAAGCCAAGAGCCGGGTCTTCGCATCGATCGGAAAAAAGTTATGGCGGTCAATATTCAAACTGTCGGCGTCATTGGCGCAGGCCAGATGGGCAACGGCATTGCCCATGTCTGCGCGCTGGCCGGCTTTTCGGTGCTGCTGAACGATCTGGCGCCCGAGCGCATCAAGGCGGCGCTGGCGACCATCAACGGCAACATGGCCCGGCAGGTCGGCAAGAAGCTGATCACCGAAGACGACCGCAAGGCGGCGCTGGCGCGCATCAAGCCGGCCGAGAAATACGACGATCTGGTCGGCTGCGACCTGGTGATCGAGACCGCGACCGAGAAGGAAGAGGTCAAGCGCCGGATCTTCACCGACCTGTGCGCCTCGCTGAAGCCCGACGCGATGATCGCCACCAACACCTCGTCGCTGTCCATCACCCGGCTGGCGTCGTCGACCGACCGTCCCGAGCGCTTCATCGGCATTCATTTCATGAATCCGGTGCCGCTGATGGAGCTGGTCGAGATCATCCGCGGCATCGCCACCGATGACGCCACCTTCGAGAGCAGCAAGGAATTCGTCGCCAAGCTCGGCCGCACCATCGCGGTGTCGGAAGACTTCCCGGCCTTCATCGTCAACCGCATTCTGCTGCCGATGATCAACGAGGCGATCTACACGCTGTACGAAGGCGTCGGCAACGTCGAGGCGATCGACACCGCGATGCGGCTCGGCGCGCATCACCCGATGGGGCCGCTGGAACTGGCGGACTTCATCGGCCTCGACACGTGTCTGTCGGTGATGCAGGTGCTGCACGAGGGGCTGGCCGATACCAAGTACCGGCCGTGCCCGTTGCTGGTGAAATATGTCGAGGCCGGCTGGCTGGGCCGCAAGACGCAGCGCGGCTTCTACGACTACCGCGGCGAAAAGCCGGTGCCGACGCGCTGACTTTTCCGGGACAACGTATAAACGGATCTCACCGGCAGCACGCCGCCTTGGCGATCGGCGCCGGCTCGTATTCGTCGTGGCGCTTCACCCACGACATGGTGAAGGGCAGGGCGTCCTCGTCGCGGCCCTTCGGCACGAAATCGAGGAGGTTGTAGGTGCCGACAATGATGTCGAGCCCGCGGGCATAGGTCGAATAGGTGCGGAACACCTCGCCGGCCACGTTGCGCGCAAACACGCTGATGCCCGGCATCTCGTCGCCATAGACCTTGGTCGATCCGAAATTGTAGATGCCTTCCTTGCCGACGTCGTCGTTCGGGAAGGAGACCTTGAAGTCGTAATTGAAGTCGTTGCCGTCCGACGACACCCATTTGAAATTCCAGCCCATGCGCTTCTTGTAGGCCTCGATCTCGGCCAGCGGCGCCCGCGAGATGGCCAGCATCGTCACGTCGCGCTGCGCGAGGTGGGGAATGGCGCCGTCGAAGTGATCGGCCACATACGAGCAGCTCTTGCAGCCTTCGCCCCACCCGGGCGCCAGCATGAAGTGGTAGACGATCAACTGGCTCTTGCCGGCGAACAGATAGGCCAGCGTCTCGCGGCCGCGCGGGCCGTCGAACACGTAGGGCTTGTCGACCCTGACCCAGGGCATGGCGCGGCGCTCGGCACTCAGGGCGTCGCGCGCCTTGGTGAATTCCTTCTCCCGGGCGAGCAGCGCCTTGCGCGCCGCCATCCAGTCGTCCTGCGATACGGTCGTCTGTTGCATGGTGTGCTCCCATTATCCGGCGAGATACTGCTCAAGCTTGCCGACGATCTCGGTCCAGCCGCGGTTGTGGTTGTCGCGCGCGGTTTCGTCGAAGAACTGTTCGTGCAGCAGCGTCATCAGTGAGCCATCGCCGTCCGGTCTGATGGTGACGGTCACCAGCGATTCGCGTTCCGGCATCGACTTCCACGCCCAGGTGAAGACCAGCTTTTCGTTCTGGACGAACTCGCGATAGACGCCGCTGACGTCGTGCACGTCGTCGGCCATGATCATCTGAATGCGGTAGCGGCCGCCGGCCCGCGGGTCGCTCTCGGCGACCACCTTCTGGACGTCTTTCGGTCCCAGCCAGCGCGCCATCAACTCCGGCTTGGTCCACGCCGCGAAGACTTTCGCCGGCGGCGCGTTGAAGCGGCGCTTGATGGTGAGGCTAGGTTTGACGGCGGCGGCGGCGGTGGACATGGGTCTTCCTCCAGAAATGCGGCCAGTTGATCGAGGCGTTCGGTCCAGAAGCGCTGGTAGCGGTTGAGCCAGTCATTGGCTTCCTGCATCGGCGCGGCGCGCAGGCGGCACGACACCGTGCGGCCCTCCTTGTTGCGCGTGACGAGGCCGGCATCCGCCAGCACATCGAGATGTTTCATCACCGCTGGCAGCGACATCGCGAAAGGCCTGGCGAGGTCGCTGACCGAGAGCGCGTCGGTGTCGCTCAGGCGCGCCAGCAGCGCGCGCCGGGTGGGGTCGGCGAGGGCGGCAAAGGTGCGGTCGAGGGTGGTGGCTGAATAGTAAACCATATGGTTAAGTATATGCGCCCGGCCGCCGCTGTCAAGCCATTCCGCCGCAGGCGGCGCTTTCAGGTTTGATTCACTTTATCGCCCTAGCCTCTCCGGCATGGACCCGACCTCACTCGCCCACGCCATGGTTGCCGGCCAGATGAGCCAGCTGCAAAGCGCCATGGCGGCGAAAATGCTGCGCATGAATGCCGATGCCGCCGGCGACATCGTCAAGGTGATCGAGGCCGCGCAGCAGAACATCAACAGCCTCGCCAACGTGGCGGCCGGCGTCGGTCAGAACCTCAATATCAGCGTGTGAGGACGGGCGCGGTCTCCGCCCCGATTGTTTCCGCCGATCAAGGGGCACTTTGCTCGTTGATCGCCTTATCTGACCCGCTGTTGCCGACTTCACGGCCACAGCCATATGTTCCTGTTGTGTGGGTACACACGTCAAGGTAGCGTCCCCCAAAAGGGGGTGGCCGTGATTAAAATTGCATTTGCTGCTGTGGCGCTGTTGCTAACCGCGCCTCCAGCCGAGGCACAGGTTGCACGGAACGTCGCCGAGTTTTGCCGTATCTTTAACTCGGTCTGTAACCGAACCTGTCCCGGTGTGTCGGGGAACTGCGCGTCCGAATGCGCGTCACGTCGCGCGGCATGCGTTAAGACGGGATGCTTCCATTTCAATAATCCGGGGCCGCGTTGTTTTAGCAATGCGAGCGACCGAGCGTTGACTGACGTGAGTCGCGCTCCAAACCCTGACGCTGAACGGAGACGGCGTGGGATCAGATAACGGCCTCGGGTGCACGCGCGCTTCGACGTACATGCCACCGATTGTTTATTCGAACATTGGCTCGTCCAATCTGCTGGGAGTCGATACACCGTCACCGCAGCGTGACGGCGAGCGTGCTGTATCCGGTCCACAGGATCTGGATGCCGATGCACAGCAGGATGAAGGCCGACAGCCGCACCACGACATTGGTGCCGCTCTTGCCCAGCAGCGCGATGGTGCGTTCGGCGAAGCGGTAGCAGACGTAGACCGTCAGCGAGACGGCCAGGATGCCGATGATCGCCGATCCGGCCAGCAGCGCAAGATTTGACAGATCGACCGGACCTGTCGGCCGCTGGCTGCCGAGCGCAATGGCCACCGCGATCGATCCCGGGCCGACCGTCAGCGGCATGGTCAGCGGGTAAAACGAGTCAATTGTCTCCGAATGGCGCACCGCGCCGGCCGAACGCTGATCCTCGGAATCGGTGCCGGTGTGCAGGAGCTTCCAGGCGAAGGCGATCAGCACCAAACCGCCGGCAATGCGCACCACCGGCAGCGTGATGCCGAAGAACACCAGCAAATGCGAGCCGATGAACATCGAGCCGGCCAGCAGCAGCAGGCTGTTGATGGCGACCCGGCGCGCCAGCGCGTTGCGTTCGTCTTCGGAGCAGGACGCCGTCAGGCCGAGGAAGATCGGCGCCCCGCCGATCGGATTGACGATCGGAAACAGGCCGGCATAGACCAGCAGAAAGGCATTGGAAAAATCGCTCGTCATGACGGCCCCCGCGCGTGGGCGCAGCCTAGAGCGGAATGGCGGCGGCGGGAACGGTCTCGTTCTTTACTTCGGCAACGCCGCCTGGATCAGCCTGACGGCGTCGTCGCTGCCCCAGTCGGCCGGCCCGGCGATGGTGGCGATCTCGCAGCCGGAGGGATCGATCAGCAGCGTGGTCGGCATGCCGAAGGCGCGGCCGACCGCCTTGAGGTCCTGGAACGTCCTGGCGTTCGGATCGGCGTAATAGCCGAGCTTGTCGATGCCGACTTCCTTGAGCCAGGCCCGCGGCTTGTTCGGGTCGCGGGTGTCGATGTTGACCGCGACAACCTCGAAGCCGGGGCCGCCCAGTTTCTCCTGCAACGCCTCCAGCGCCGGCATCTCCTCGCGGCAGGGTGCGCACCATGTCGCCCACAGGTTGAGCAGGACGGTGCGGCCGCGCCAGTGCTCCAGCGTCAGCGGCTTGCCGTCGGTGTCCTGGAAGGCGAGTTCGGGCACCTTCAGCGGGCTTTTGGCGACGGTGACCGCGGCGACCTCGCCACGGGCGAAGGGGGCGACTTTCTGCGCCAGGTCCACCGCCGGCCGGCAGGCCGCGGCGGTGGGCCCGTCACCGCCCGCATTGCGAGTCAGGGTCGCAATCCCGTATACCCCGGCCAGACCGACGGCCACGCCGGCGATGCCGCCCAGCAGAACCAGAAGCGCCCGTTTCCGGGCCTGTGTCTGGGCGGGCGTTTTGGTGGTGTTTTCGGGGGCGGGTTCGGTCATGAGCAGCGAAATTCCGGTGATAAAGTCATGAGCAACAAAATGTGGGGCGGCCGGTTTGAATCCGGTCCCGGCGCGATCATGGAGGCGATCAACGTCTCCATCGACTTCGACCGGCATCTTTACCGGCAGGACATCGCCGCGTCCAAGGCCCATGCCGGCATGCTGGCCAAGCAAGGCATCATTACGGCCGACGATGCGAAAAAGATCGCTCACGGTCTAGACACGATCCTGTCAGAGATCGAGTCCGGCAAATTCAAGTTCAAGCGGGCGCTGGAAGACATCCACATGAACGTGGAGGCCCGGTTGACCGAGATGATCGGCGCCCCGGCCGGCCGGCTGCACACCGCGCGCTCGCGCAACGACCAGGTCGCCACCGATTTCCGGCTGTGGATGCGCGACACCATCGATGCGACCGATAGTGCGCTGGCCGACTTCCAGCGTGCGCTGGCGCAGAAGGCACTCGAGCACGCCGATACGGTGATGCCCGGCCTGACCCATCTGCAAACGGCCCAGCCGGTGACCTTCGGCCACCACATGCTGGCCTATGTCGAGATGACGGCGCGCGACCGCGGCCGCTTCGCCGACGCGCGCAAGCGCCTCAATGAATCGCCGCTCGGCTCCGGTGCGCTGGCCGGCACCTCATTCGATCTCGACCGCGCGATGACGGCGAAGGCGCTCGGCTTCGACCGGCCGTCGGCCAATTCGCTCGATGCCGTTTCCGACCGCGACTTCGCCATGGAGACGCTGTCGGCGGCCTCGATTACCGCGGTGCATCTGTCGCGGCTGGCGGAAGAGATCGTGATCTGGACCTCGCCGCTGACCGGGCTGGCAAAGCTGTCGGACAAGTACACCACCGGCTCGTCGATGATGCCGCAGAAGCGCAACCCCGACGCCGCCGAACTGGTGCGGGCCAAGGCCGGCCGCATCATTGGCGCGATGAACGCGCTGATGATCGTCATGAAGGGCCTGCCGCTCGCTTATGCCAAGGACATGCAGGAGGACAAGGAGGGCGTGATGGACGCGCTCTCCGCGCTGTCGCTGTCGATTGCGGCGATGGCCGGCATGGTCGCCGACCTCGAACCCGATACCAGGCGCATGCACCAGGCGGCCGGCGAAGGCTATGCCACCGCCACCGATCTGGCCGACTGGCTGGTGCAGGCGCTGAAGATTCCGTTCCGCGAGGCGCATCACATTACCGGCCGCATTGTCGGCAAGGCGGCGGACGCAGGCGTCGCGCTGGACGCGCTGCCGCTTGCCGCGATGCAGGCGATCGAGCCGCGCATCACCAAGGATGTGTTCAACGTGCTGTCGGTCGAGCGCTCGGTGAAAAGCCGCGCCTGCTACGGCGGCACCGCGCCGAAGAACGTGCGGTCGCAGGCGCAGAAATGGCTGAAGAAACTCGAAAAAGGGCAGGACTGACGTGAAGGAGCCGAAAATGGGCCGGCTCAAGGGCGGCGCCAACACCGACGCCGAGGCCGAAAAGTTGACCCTGTCACAGCTTGAATTGCTCATTTCCGGCGCCGAATGGCGCTTCGACCATGGCAGCAACTCGAATGACCGCAAGCTTGCCTTCAAGCGCCTGACCTGGCTCGAGGCTCAACGCGAGCGGCTGCATGGCATTGCCGCTCCCTCGCGACGCCTTGCCGGGCGTCAAAGATCCGAGGCGTGACCGATTTCGCCTTTTATCCCGGCTTTGCTAAGATGACCGATATACGAGGAGCGCACCGCTTGTCCCTATTTGGCCGTTTTCCACTTCCCCGTCTCGCTTTGGTCGCCATTTTGGCGACTTCGCTGGGGCTGGCCGCGTGCGGCCGCAAGGGACCGCTCGATGCGCCCCCCGGCGCCCAGCAGGAGGGGCGAGCGCAGCAAGCGGAGCCGCAGCCGACCGCGGCCGGGCTGCTCAATCCGATGGCGGCGCCGATCGGCGGTCAGACCACCAGTGCCGGTGCCGGCGTCGACGCCGACGGCCGCCCCACGGCGCCGGTCGGGCCGAAGCGATCCTTTCCCCTCGACGTTCTGCTGAACTAGAAAATCGCGCCACCGGGCTTTCATCGGATGCACCATTTTGCGTACCGCGACGGCGTCCTGCACGCCGAGCAGGTCAGGCTCGATACGCTGGCCGACGCGGTCGGCACGCCGTTCTATTGCTATTCGACCGCGACGCTGACCCGCCACTACAAGGTCTTCGCCGGCGCCTTCGCCGATGTCGACGCGCTGGTCTGCTACGCCATGAAGGCGAATTCCAACCAGGCCGTGCTGAAGACGCTGGCCAATCTCGGCGCCGGCGCCGACGTGGTGTCGGAAGGCGAACTGAAGCGCGCCCGCGCCGCCGGCATTCCAGCCAACAAGATCATGTTCTCGGGGCTGGGCAAGACCGCGCGTGAACTGGCGCTGGCGGTCGACGAGGGCATTCTGTGCATCAACGTCGAGTCCGAGCCGGAGCTTGACCTGCTGTCGTCGATCGCGGCGGCCAAGGGGCGCACCGCGCACATCTCGGTGCGCGTCAATCCCGACGTCGACGCCAAAACCCATCACAAGATTTCGACCGGCAAGGCCGAGGACAAATTCGGCATTCCGATCAGCCGCGCCCGCGCGGTTTATGCGCGCGCGGCGACGCTGCCGGGCCTGAAGGTATCCGGCGTCGACATGCACATCGGCAGCCAGATCACCGACCTCGATCCGTTCGGCGATGCCTTCGCGCTGCTGGCCGATTTCGTGCGTACGCTGCGCGCCGATGGCCACGTCATCAGCCATGTCGATCTCGGCGGCGGGCTGGGCATTCCGTACCGCGATGACAACGAACCGCCGCCGCATCCCGAGCAATATGCCGATGTGGTCAAGCGCGCGACCCGCGATCTCGGCTGCCGGCTGATTTTCGAGCCGGGCCGGCTGATCGTCGGCAATGCCGGCATCCTGGTGACGCGCGTGCTGTTCGTGAAGCACGGCGAGGCCAAACACTTCGTCGTCGTTGACGCCGCCATGAACGACCTGATCCGGCCGACGCTGTACGACGCGCATCACGAGATATGGCCCATCACCGAGCCGAATGCCGCGGCGCCGCGCCTGCGCGCCGACGTGGTCGGCCCGGTCTGCGAAAGCGGCGATTTTCTCGCCAGGGACCGCGATCTGGCGGAGCCCAAGACGGGTAACCTGCTCGCCGTCATGTCGGCCGGTGCCTACGGCGCGGTGCAGGCCGGCACCTACAATACCCGGCCGCTGGTGCCGGAGGTCCTGGTGAACGGCACCGAATGGGCAGTCGTCCGCCCGCGCATGGAAGCCGAGGCGCTGATCGCGCTCGACCGTCTGCCGGACTGGCTGTAGCGGCGATTTCAAACCTGCGCCGGCGCGCCTATAGTCAGGCCGGACGGCGGGCGGACCGTAATCAGCGGGCTCTTGAGGCGCTGCGATATGCCGCCTGGCGCACGCAGGAGCGTGAGATCGCGCTCACGGCTCACGAATGAACTTTCTCGTCGACATGAATTTGACGCCGAGCTGGGTCACGCCGGACGCGTGGGGCGGGTCGGTGCTGGCGGCGATCCATCAGGCCAAGGTTGAACTCGCCGCCGGGCCATCATCTCCGTCGATGCCGAAAAGGCGCGGCGGGGCATTTTACCGCTCGAAGGCCGGTAACATCACGGTGATCGGGCGCCGAGGTGACCCGCCTTGATGCCGGCACATTGATTTTGCTCGATTGCCGGCGCGTCGGCGTGGTGTCGTCGCAGGGCTGCGGATGGCCCGGGATTTGCCTCGGTTAGAGGCTGACGTGCTAGATTGGCGTGATAGCCTGCCGGTGACAGATTCTCCTTGAGCACTGGCGTGGAGCGGCTTTTGGACGGATTGGACGATCAGCAAGACGGCCGGCCGCAATCGACGCGGCTTCTGCTGGCGCAGGCGCTGAAGCGCGCGCGCGGCAGCCTGCTGTGGGAACGGCTGTGGCCCGCGCTCGCCACACTCGCCACCGCTATCGGCCTGTTCCTGGCGCTGTCCTGGGCCGGCCTCTGGCTGGCGCTGCCGCCGCTGGCCCGCGCCATCGGTCTCGTCATATTCGGCCTGCTCACCTTGGCGGCCGCGTTCCCGTTGCTGGCGCTACGCTGGCCGAGCGACAACGAGGCGCTGCGCCGGCTCGATCGCAGCAGCGGCGAAACCCACCGGCCGGCCACCGCCATCACCGACGAACTCGCCGCCAACGGCCATGACCCGGTGGCGCAGGCGCTGTGGCAAGCGCACATCGAACGCGCGCTGCTGTCGGCGAAGAAGCTCAAGGCCGGCTGGCCGTCGCCGAAACTTTCGCTGCGCGACCCGATGGCGCTGCGCGCGCTCACGCTCTTTCTCGTCGTTGCCACCTTCTTCGCCGCTGGCGGCGAGCGTATCTCGCGCGTCACGGCCGCATTCGACTGGCAGGGCGTGGTGGCGCCGCCAAATTTCCGCATCGACGCCTGGGTCAATCCGCCGGTCTATACCGGCCGTCCGCCGGTGATGCTGCAAGGCCTGCGCCCCGGTGAGACGCAGAACGCCGGGCTGGTGGCGCCGCAGGGTACGGTGGCGGTGCCGGTCGGCAGCCATGTCGTGATCCGTTCCACCGGCGATGTTCAGTTCGAGATCGTGCGTAGCGGCGGACTGGAGGAAGCGCCTGCGGAAGCGTCGCGTGCGCCGACGCAAGCCGTGGCAGGAACGGTCGAGCGCCGGTTGCTGGTCAAGGGCGATGGCTCGGCTTCGGTACGTGGCATCGCTGGCAGCAACCTCACCTGGAACTTCTCCGCGATTCCCGATCGCACGCCGACCATCGAGATGACAAAGGATCCCGAGCGGCAGGCGCGGGGCGCGCTGCGGCTCGAATACAAGATGGATGACGATTACGGCGTCGTCGAATCCAAAGCGGTCTTCACGCTGAAGCCAACGGCGGCAGCCGGCCAGTCTGCATCGAAGGAGGGGGCCAAGACCGCGCGTCCGCTGTTTCCGGCGCCCGAGTTTCCGCTGACGCTGCCGCAGGCGCGGACCCGCTCCGGCGCGGCTCAGTCCACGCATGATGTCACCGATCATCCCTTCGCCGGCGCCGATGTCACCCTGACGCTGACCGCGCGCGACGAGGCCGGCAATGAGGGCCGCAGCGCGCCGCACGACCTGCAATTGCCACAGCGCATTTTCGTCAAGCCGCTGGCGCGCGCCTTGATCGAGCAGCGTCGCGTGCTGGCGCTCGACGCTGAACAGCGGCCGCTGGTGATGGTGGCGCTGGAGATGTTGACGATTGCGCCGGAGCGGTTCACGCCGGAGGCCGGCATCTATCTCGGGCTGCGCTCGATCTATCACGGCCTCAAGGGCGCCAAGAACGACGATGGCCTGCGCGACGTCGTGGCGCGGCTGTGGGACATGGCGCTGCAGATCGAGGACGGCAACGTCAATCAGGCCGAACAGTCTTTGCGTCAGGCGCAGGAGGCGCTGCGTCAGGCGCTGGAGCGCGGCGCCAGCGACGAAGAAATCAAGAAGCTGATGGAGCAGCTGCGCGCCGCCATGGACAAGTTCCTGCAGGCGCTGGCCGATGAAATGCGCAAAAATCCAGAGAAGCTGGCGCGTCCGCTCGACCCCAACAGCCAGATGCTGAGCCAGCTTGACCTGAAAAGCATGATGGATCGGCTCGAGCAGCTGGCCCGCTCGGGCAACAAGGATGCGGCGCGGCAATTGCTCGACCAGTTGCAGCAGATGATGGAAAATCTGCAAATGGCCCGGCCCGGCGCCCAAGGCGAACAGGGCGACGACGATATGATGTCGGCGCTCGACGAACTGGGCGACATGATCCGCAAGCAGCAGCAATTGCGTGACCGCACCTTCAAGGAAGGTCAGGAGCGCCGCCGCGGTCAGCGCGGGCAGCAGGGCCAGAAGGGTCAACAAGGCCAGCAGGGCGAACAGCAGATGGGCGACCTGCGCCAGGACCAGCAGGCGCTCAAGGACCGGCTCAACAAATTGCTTGAGCAATTGAAGCAGCGCGGCATGGGCCAGCCGGGTCAGGAAAAAGGTGAGGGCGGCGAGCCCGGCGACCAGCTCGGCAGCGCCGGTGACGCCATGGGCCAGGCCGAAGGCGAACTGGGCGAGGGCGACGCCGACGGCGCCGTTGGCAGTCAGGGCCGCGCGCTTGAGGCCATGCGCAAGGGCGCGCAGGGCATGGCGCAGCAGATGCAGCAGGGGCAGGGCCCCGGCCAGGGTCCGGGACCCGGTCAGCCGGGCCGTAACGGCCGCCAGCGCGCTGACCAGAACACCGATCCGCTCGGCCGTCCGCTGCGCGGCCGCGACTACGGCGACGATACCACGGTGAAGGTGCCGGGCGAGATCGACGTGCAGCGCGCCCGCCGCATCCTCGAAGAACTGCGCAAGCGTTTCGGCGAAAACTTCCGCCCGCAGCTTGAACTCGATTACATCGAGCGGCTGCTCAAGGACTTCTGATCATTCCAGGTTGCCGCTTGTGATTGCCGCTGCGGGTTCTGCCGATGCGCCTCCCGCGTCACTGCGGCCGAACCAACTAAGAGCTTGGCGAACGAGGATCAGCCCAGATCGTTTGCGCTGCGAGGGCTGCGACCATCAGCGCGTAGAACGATGCGAGATATTTCAGATTGAAGTTCTCGGTATTCAGGCCAAAGCAGATTACGGCAGAAATATAAGCGAGCCCGACAATGCCCGCGATTCGGGCGCCCGGCACCCGGGATCGCGCGGCCGACGCAAACACAACAAGAGGTACCACGAACATCAGCACGGTTGAGATCAGGCCGAATATTCCCGAGCGGATCATGTTCTGCATGAGCTCATTATGCGCGCCGTTGTGGACGATCGCATATTCCAACGCGGGGGTGTAATAGGAGGCGATGGCCGGGACGGACTGCAACGGCGGGATACCGCTATCGCCAAAGCCTTGCAGCGGCTGCGTGAGGAACAAATGCCAGGCCGCTTGCCACAGTGAGAGCCTCAGACCAACCGAGGTGTCCCGGTTTCCACCGTCGAAATAGCTTTTGATATCGTTGATGGCCGCATCTACGCGCAGATGCACGGAATCGATCAGTAAATACGCGAGGAGACAGCCAACGGCAAAGGTCGCGAAACTCGCCAGCAGAAGTCGGATATCGCGTAGACGCACGATGGCAACGAGCCAGATCGCAAACAATACGGGCAAGGCGACCCAGGCCGATCGCGATCCTGATCCGATTGACATGCCCAACCCGACGACAAAGGCGGACAATTTCAGGGCGATCGCCGCCGGCCCGTCCTTTTGGGTCGCGTTGATCATGAACAGCGAAAGAAAGCCGAGCAGCAGGCAATACTGTCCGAAGGTCAGAGGATCGACGAAGTAGGTTGCCCACCGGTTTCCCCAAGCCTCAAGGGGCAGGGGGTTAAGCCATAACGCAGGTGCGCAGATCAGGACCGACAAAGGGCAGGTCCATTGAAAAATACGGATGAAGTCGACTCGGCGGACCGTGAGAAGCAGCAAGATGAGGATCCCCGCCAGCGGACGAAGAGGACCGTCGTAGGCAGGGGGGCGAATGTCAAATCGGAGTATTTGTCCGGCGAGGATGGCGACGAAGGCTGAGCTCAGTGCTATGCTCAGCCACACAATGCGCTTGTCCTTCAACATGGCGCGGTAGGCGTTCGGATTATTGATCAGGTCGTAAATGGCGAGCAGAAACAGAACCAGTACCGCAGCGTTGATCCAGCTTTTAACTGTCAAGAAAAAGAGCGGTGCTATGCCGATAACAATCGAAGCAATAAAACCGGCTCGGTCCTCTGCCGAATAAAACTGACTCTTAAGCTGACGAGACGCGAGAAATCGCGATTTGAAACTCATGGCCTACCGTTCTGTTCTTGTCATTTGTCCTGGCGACGCGGTTACCGCGGGTCCGGAAGCGCTGCATCAATTGGTCGCAGAACTCAATAGTTTGGGCAAGTCAGCCGCCATTGTTTATCATCCGTTCGATCGGCAGTTTGCCGTGCCCGAACCCTACCGGAAATACAATATTCCCGTCGGTCGCTATGCGGATGAGGCTGACACGCTCATTATATTTCCGGAGATATTCCCCACTCTCGCTCTGCGGGTCCGTCATGCCCAGGCCGCCATTTGGTGGATGTCGGTGAACAATTATACGTGCGTGCGCTACGAGAGCGTCGTGCGTGACAAGATCCGCTACGCTCGAAACCTTCTGATGGGGCGCCGGCCGTGGCGCGGCATGGCGGCGCTGCGCAGTCTGAAACATTTCGCGCAAAGCCACTACGCCGAATTATTCCTGGCGCAGTACGGTATCAAGGCTGCTCCTCTTTCGGACCCGATACCGGTTTACCTCGAACCGGATTATCTGGAGGCACTGGCGCAGCGTCCGCCGACGGCTCGCCAGGACATTATCCTTTACAATCCCACCAAGGGCGCAAAGGTCACGGCGCGGCTGCGCGACGCATTTCCTCAGTGGCTGTTTCGGCCGCTTCGCGGGCTCGATCGCGCGAACTTGGCGAAGGCCTTCCTTGAGGCCAAGGTATATATCGATTTCGGCCATCATCCGGGGAAAGATCGGCTGCCACGCGAGGCGGCCATTCATGGTTGCTGCGTGATTACGGGCCGTTATGGATCGGCCGCCAACCCGGTCGATATACCCATTCCCGAGCGTTACAAGTGCGACACGCGCGCTTCCGATTTCGTCGACCGGTTTGAGGTATTGGTCACCGATATTCTTAGGAATTTCGAAGCGTGCTGCCAGGAATTCGAAGGGTATAGAGACGTCATTCGACGGGAACCTGAGACATATCGCAATCAGGTCAGAGCGCTTGTCGGCGAGGTTGCGCGCATAGGCCCTTCAGCGGGATAACCACCAACGGCGTCGTCATCGCGCGCCGCTAGCGCGGCGTGTCCGGCATCATTTCCAACAACGCGTCGACGCAGGCGTCGGCGAAGGCCGGGTCGTTGATGTGGTGCGGCAGTTCGATGACCGTGTCGTCGCTGACGTGGTGCCGCAATGCCTCAAGCCAGGCGCGGTCGGTGTCCGGTTGCGTCCAGGGGCCGGTCTCCCGCCCGGCAAGGTCATGGGCGTTGCGGCCGGCCAATTGGCTCCAGCCGCCGGTAGGCACCAGCACGCGCACGGGACCCTTGGCCGCGGCCAGCCGCTCGCCCATCAGATGGCCGAGCGCGGCGCATTCCGCGGCGTTGGTGCGCATCAGCAGGATCTCGACGTTGTACTGAAGGAATTCGCGGTCGCTGTAGCGCTTGGGCACGTCGCCGACCCACCAGTTGGTGAAGTCGAGACAGCCCGGCACGACGGCCTGCGGAATTCCCGCTGCGCCGGCCGCGGTCAGCCGCGTATCCCCCGCGCTATAGACGCCGCCGGTCAGGCTGTCGGTGAGTTCCGACGTTGTCAGGTCGATCACGCCGGCCAGCTCGCCGCGCGCCGCCAGCGACTCCAGGGCGCGCCCACCCGGCCCCGAGGCGTGGAAATGGATCACCTCGAAGCCGTCCTGCTCCAGCCGCGCGGTGATGCGGTCGACCGCCGGCTGGGTGTTGCCGAACGACGAGACGCCAATCAGCGGCGTCGGCGAAACCGTCTCCGGATGATGCCGCCGCGCCCGATAGGCTGTCGCCATACCGGCTACGGCAGCGGCGGCGTTGGCGATGGCAGTCCGGGTGACGCGGTTGAGCGAGATGTCGCCAATCGTTGGAAACATCGCGATGTCGCTTTCGGCCACATACCACTGCACGGCTGCGGTCGCCGCCACCGGCGTCACCATGGCCTTGGGCAGGCCGACGGCGAGCTGCCGCATCACCGCGCAGAAGATGGTCGAGCCGTTGGCGCCGCCGAGACCGACAATGCCGTCGATTTTGCCCGCGTTCACTTCGGCGCCGACAAGCGCCATGCCGCCCCTGATCATGGTCTGCGCGGCGTCGGCGCGCGACAGCTTCGCCAGCGCCTCCCAGGCGATGCCGGTGGCCTGCGCGACGGTACCGGCGCCGATGTCCGCGAAGTCATGGCCATGCGGCCGCAGCGACAGATCGACCAGCCACGGCACCGCGCCGGCATCGCGCAGCGCATCGCACAGGAAGCGCACCGACTCATGCTTGCTGTCGAGCGTGGCGAGGACGGCGACGGTCGGCGCGTCCGCCATCTAGCGCGTCTCCGGCAGCCTGACCGCCTTGAAAGCGCGGGTCGCGGCGGTCACCGAGGTTTCGATCGGGAAGCGTTCGGCCGACGAGCCGCCGACATAACCGTCGAGCCGCGGCTCGGCCTTGAGGAAGCCGGCGAAATCCTCCGGCGTTTCGATGGCGCCGCCGTGGCAGGTGACGATGCGGTCGGAATATTGGCCCGCCAGCGCGTCGATGACGCCGCGCACCCGCGCCACCGAGGCGTCGCGGTCCAGCACCGTCTGCGAGCCGATGGTGCCGCCCGAGCTGTTGCCGAAGTGGACGATGATGTTGTCGACGCCCGCCTCCGCCATCGCCAATGCCTCGGCCGGCGAGGTGCAGAACGCCTTGGTGAACATCCCCATGCGTGACGCTTCGCCGAGCACGGCGACCTCGCGGGCAAAGCCCATGCCGGTCTCTTCGAGGTCGCTGCGGAATTTGCCGTCGATCAGCGCCACGGTCGGACAGTTCATGACGCCGTCATAACCGGCGTCGGCGATCTGGCGCAGGAAGCGCGTCATGTCGCGGCTCGGATCGACGCAGAGCAGGCCGGCGATCAGCGGCGTGTCCCGCACCACGTTGATCAGCGCGCGCTCGCCCAGCTCCAGCGTCAGCGCATTCGCGTCGCAGATCGGCAGGTAGCCGGCCATCGAACTCAGGCCCTGCATGCGGAAATAAGCCAGGCAATGCGTGGTGATCAGGTCGGCGCCGCCGCGCGCCGCCATCTTGGCGGTGATGCCGGAGCCACACAGCGCGTCATAGACCGCGACTTTTGCCTCGCGCTGCGCCGTCAGCCGCGCTTTGATGGTCGCGCGATCGAACTTTCCCGCCACGCTGTTCTCCCCCGCCGATGCCCGATGATGCCCCGGGCTACCGTTCGTGACTAGCATTCTACGGCCGGATTGGCCAAGGTCGGCGAAATTCGCAAACGGGGATGGCATGCACGTCTTCATCGAGAACGAGGCCGGCTCTCGCGCCAAGAACATCTACGACGACCGCAGTCTGGTGTATCAGCGCACCGTCGAAGTCTCGCGCGCCTACCCATACCCGTATGGCTTTGTCATCGGCACCCGCAGCGGCGATGGCGATTGCGTCGACTGTTTCGTGCTGACCGACGCGGCGCTGCCGTCAGGTTCGACGGTCGAGTGCGATGTCGTCGGCCTGCTCGAGCAGGTGGAGGACGGCGAGATCGATCACAAGGTTCTGGCCGTGCAAGCTGGCCGGACCATCGCGCTCGATGATGCGCTGGCAGCCAAGCTCAGGGATTTCGTTAGCGGCGTCTTCGCGCACGTGCCCGGCAAACGGATGGAGATCGGGCGGCTGCTGGGGCGCGCCGAGGCGGAAGCCTTTCTTCGGGCGCATGTCGAGACCGCGCCGTAACGTCAGAAGATAATCACCAGCGCCAGCACGACGGCGCCAACCGTTAGCAGCAGCGCGATCAGCCCCAGCAGCCCGTCCTGCGCGGTCAGCGCCAGCGCCAGCAGGAATACCCCACTCGCCAGGATGGTGCTGGTCATCGGGACGATCTCCAGCGGTGGCATCGCCAGAGCCAGGACGATGCAGGGGATGACGAGCAGCAGGCTGAAAGGCCGGTGGGTCAGGAACGCGAGGCGGCGGCTGGTTATGCGGTCGATGAAGCGCGCGGCCGGCTTCAGGCGCTTCGCCACGGAGTCGATCTTCGTTCGCCGCAGCGTCCGCTTTCGGATGAATTCCGGCAACCAGACCTTGTTGCTGCCGACGACCATCTGCAGCGCCACCAGCACGATGATGATCGCGCCGACGGTCGGCGCCCCGGGAATACCGCTCAGCGGAGTGATCAGGATCATGCTCGGCAGCAGCAGCAGCGGGCCAAACGAGCGGGAGCCGAGAGCGTCGGTCAATTCGCCGACCGATACCGTGGTGCGCTTGCCGGCGCCTTGCAGCGTGCGCAGAATCGCCGTCAACGTTTTGGGCGGGACGCGTTTGGGCAGAGGGTACTCTCTTACAGCCGCGGTGGAAGGATACGGGATAAGACGGCGGGTGACCGGCCGGTTCCGTGTCGGGATACGGATCAGTGCGCTGTGACCATTTGACGCCCGCCGGCCATTGACCGATTCTGCTCGTGCGGGCGTTGTGTTACTCAGCATCCCGGCGTTCCGGCCGCCGGCATGCGCGCAGGATGGGGGATTTCATGTTCGGACCGGGCCAGTTCCCGTATTGCGGACCGGCGCCGCTCCCAGCCGACTGGCTCGGGCAGTGGAATCTGGATCCCGTTCTTCTGATCGCGATGGCGGCGTGTGCCGGGCGGCATGTCACGGTGCTGCGCAACGCTGGCGAATGGCGCGGCAAGCGGAGCCGCGTCGCCGCTCTGTGGTTGCTGCTGGCGGCGTTGTTCGTTTCGCCGCTCTGCGCGTTGTCCTCGGCTCTCTTCTCGGTCCGTGTCGCGCATCACGTGGTGCTGGTTGCCGTCGCCGCGCCGCTTTTCGTGCTGGCGCTGCCGGAGCGCTGGCGTGCGCCGGCCTTTTCCGCGGGCGCGCTCGGCATGATCATCGGCCTGCATGTCGCCGTCGTCTGGCTGTGGCATGCGCCGGCGCCCTATGCGGCGGCGATGACCAGCGACCTGGTGTTCTGGACCATGCAGCTCAGCCTGGCGGTTACCGCGGTGGCGCTGTGGCTGGCGGTGCTGTCGCCCGCCGCGCCGTTCGGTCACGCGCTGACCTTGCTGCTCACGTCGGTCATTCAGATGGGTCTGCTGGGTGCCGTGATCACCTTCGCGCGCGTGCCTTTATATTTTCCGCATTTCGGTGCTACCGACCCGTTCGGGCTCAGCGCACTGTCCGACCAGCAACTGGCCGGCCTGATCATGTGGGTGCCGGCAACCTTGCCGTATCTCGGCGCGGCCTTGCTGTTGATTGGCCGCAGCCTGGCCAACGCGCCGGCGGCTTCCGGCAGCGCATCATGATCGCTTGGACCAAGGCGATTCACATCGCCGCGCTGATCGTCTGGTGCGCCGGCCTGCTGGTGCTGCCCAGCATCTATGCGCAACGAAAGGTGCTGCGCGGGCCTCCCTTGCACGAGCTGCACCGTTTCGCTCGGGCGGTCTTCATAAACGTCACGTCGCCGGCCGCGTTTCTCACTGTGATCGCCGGCACGGCGCTCATTTTCCTGCGCGATGTTTTCACGGTCTGGATGGCGTTCAAGCTGGTCGCGGTTGGCGCCCTGGCGGTGCTGCACATTCGTCAGGGTTATGTTCTGCTCGCGGTGTTCGAACCGGGCCGCAGTTATGCGATGTGGCGGCAGTTCTTGGCCACGGCCGGAACCCTGGGCGTGATCGGCGTTATTCTGTGGCTGGTGCTGGCCAAGCCGCCCATTGAAACAGCGCGGCTGCCTGAGTGGCTGCTGACCCCGGGCGGGCTTCAGTCCTTGCTCGAAACCATAATGCCAATGCCATGATCGAACACCAGCTTGCCGCCGTGCCAACCGGCGATGCCTACGAACAAACTGGCGAGCGCCGACAGGCCAAGGCCGAGCGGCAGCACCACCGCCTCGGCGTCGCCGGCGAATCGCACGCCCCAGTTCAGGCCGGCGATCGACAGCATCGTGATCGCGGCAATGGCGTGATTCCAGCTCGCGGCGCGGACGCGAATGCCTGGCACCAGCAGCAGTTCGGCGGTGCCGGCGATGCTGGCGCCGATGCCGAGGAAGAACGCGAAGCCGCTCGCCCACAGCGCGGCGCGGGTCCAGAACGGATCGGCCGTGTACCAGTAGAAAATGTCGGCGCCGAGGGTGGAGATCACCAGCGCGATCGGGAACGTGACCATCATCGCATGGATCGGATGGCCGGCGACGGCGATGGTCGACCCGAGGTCGTGCTTGTTGACCTCTTCCGTGACGGGGCTGGCGACAGGTTCTGCCATGATCGGGCTCTCTCTCTCGGTTCGGCGGCATCGCTGCGACTCGAGGCAACGCGGCTGCGCCCGATTTGGTTCGTGCGGCCGACTATCGCATGCGGGCTGGCTGCTCTGCTATCGGGCTGTACGGGCCCTTTGTCGACCCTCGATACCGCCGGCCCGGCCGCGGCCAGCATCGCCAGCCTGTGGTGGGTAATGCTGATCGGCGCGACGCTGATTTTCACCTTCGTCATGTCGCTGTTGGCGCTCACCTTTTTCCGGCCGGGTATCGGCCGGGGCACGCCGGTAGCCTGGTGGCTGGTCGGTGGCGGATTGGCATTCCCCGCCGTAGTGCTGACGCCGCTGTTGATCTATGCGCTGTGGAGCGGCGAGCGCCTGTTTCCGACCGGCGATCCGGCGGTGGCGCAGGTCGACGTCGTGGCGCGGCAGTGGGAGTGGACCTTCACCTACCGCAACGCCACCGGCGGCGCCGTGCGGTCGTCCAATACCCTGCACATCCAGGCCGGCCAGCCGGTGCAGCTCAACATCACCAGCACTGACGTCATCCACGCCTTCTGGGTGCCGCGTCTGGCCGGCAAGATCGATGCGATCCCCGGCCACGTCACGGTGCTGCAGCTCAAGGCCGATACGCCGGGGGTCTACCGCGGCCTGTGCGCCGAGTTCTGCGGCGTCGCGCATCTCGAAATGCAGTTCGCCGTCGAGGCGCATGAAGCGGGAGCGTTCGATGCCGTGATCGGCGGTCTGCCGCCGGCCACCCCGGACGTCAACGCACCAAGGGGACGTCCGTGACCGACACGACCGCAACCGATCCGATCCGCCTGCACAAGCAGCTCGACCGCATCTGGAGCACCGCGCCCGGCTTCGGCCGCCTGTCGGCGGTCAACCACACCATCGTCGGCCGGCGCTTCATCGTCACCGCCTTCGTGTTTTTTGGCATCGGCGGCATCCTGGCGATGCTGATCCGGGCGCAACTGGCGACGCCGCGCAGCGCCTTCCTCGGCCCGGAAATCTACAACCAGGTCTTCACCATGCATGGCACGGCGATGATGTTCCTGTTCGCCATCCCGCTGTTCGAGGGATTGGCGATGTATCTGCTGCCGAAAATGCTCGGTGCCCGCGACATGGCGTTCCCGCGGCTCAGCGCCTACGGCTACTGGTGCTACGTGTTCGGCGGCTCGATGCTGATCATCGGCCTGGTGCTGGGGCTGGCGCCGGACGGCGGCTGGTTCATGTACACGCCGCTATCGTCGCGCACCTATACTCCCGGCATCAATGCCGACATCTGGCTGATCGGCATTACCTTCGTGGAAATTTCGGCGCTGTCGGCCGCCATCGAGATCATCGTGACCATCTTCAAGCTGCGGGCGCCGGGCATGTCGCTCGACAAGATGCCGCTGTTCGCCTGGTACATGCTCGTCACGGCCTTCATGATGCTGTTCGGCTTTCCGCCGCTGATCGTCGGCTCGGTCCTGCTTGAAATCGAGCGCGCCTTCGATCTGCCGTTCTTCGATCCCGCGCGCGGCGGCGATCCGCTGCTGTGGCAGCATCTGTTCTGGCTGTTCGGCCATCCGGAGGTCTACATCATCTTCCTGCCGGCAGCCGGTGTGATGTCGACCGTGCTGCCGGTGCTCGCGCGCCGCGAGATCATCGGTTACATCTGGATCGTCGTCTCCATCGTGGCGATGGCGTTCCTGAGCTTCGGCCTCTGGGTGCACCACATGTTCACGGTCGGCATCCCGCATCTGGCGCTGGCCTTCTTCTCCGCCGCCAGCACCGCGGTGGCGTTTCCGACGGCGGTGCAGTTCTTCGCCTGGATCGGCACGCTGGCCTCTGGCCGGCCGCAACTGAAGCTGCCGATGCTGTTTCTGCTCGGGTTCTTTTTCGTGTTCGCCATGGGCGGACTGACCGGCGTCATGCTGGCGATCGTGCCGTTCAACTGGCAGGTTCACGACACCCATTTCGTCGTCGCGCATCTGCACTACGTGCTGGTCGGCGGCTTCATCTTCCCGATGCTGGCGGCGGCGTATTACTGGCTACCGCATTTCTCCGGCCGCTCACCGCGGCACAGCCTTGGCATCACCGCCTTCTGGCTGATCTTCGTCGGCTTCAACCTGACGTTCCTGATCATGCACCTCACGGGCCTGCTCGGCATGCCGCGGCGCATTTACACCTATGATGACGCCGCCGGCTGGGAATGGCTGAACCTGGTGTCGTCGATCGGTTCGTTCGTGATGGCGATCGGCTTTGCGCTGTTCACCGTCGACATCGTGCTGCAGGTCACCATGGGCCGGCGCGCCAAGCGCAATCCGTGGGGCGCCAAGACGCTGGAATGGGCGACGGCGATGCCGCCGCCGACTTACAATTTCGCGTCGCTGCCGAGCGTGACGTCGCGCACGCCGCTGACGGAGTCCGGTGGCAAGTCAGACAATTTGGCCATCGATCTGGCGCGCGGGCAGGGCTATCTCGGCTTCGTGCGCGACGGCCGGCTGGAGACGCTCGGTGTCGAGATCACCAGCGGCCGGCTGGAGCAGGTGGTGCGGCTGCCGAATTCGACGTTCATCCCGTTGTTCACCGCGATGATCACCGGCGTGTTCTTCGTGTCGGTGCTGCTGAAATTCTACCTCGTCGCCGCGATCGGTTTCGTCGTCACCATCGCCATGCTGCTGATGTGGACGCGCGGCTGGGGCGACCGTGCCGATCGCGGTCTGATGTCGGTGGGGCTTGGCGAGGAAGCACCGCCGCATACGGAAGTGACCGGCGCGCCGTCGAACTGGGCGATGACGCTTGGGCTGTTCGCCAACGGCACCGCCTATGCGTCGCTGGCCTTCGGCATGCTGTTTCTCTGGGTCGTGGCGCCAAACTGGCCGCCCCCCGTGCTGTTGGATCCGAGTGTGCTGGCCAGCGCGCTGGCCGTTGTGGGTCTCGCTGCTGCCGCCTTTGCCGCCGCGCGCAGCGTCGCACCGGCGGCGCTCGCAAGGGCGCCACAGCGCGAATTGTGGCTCGCGGTCGCCGGTGCCGGACACGGTGCGGCGCTGGCCGGCTTCGTCGTGCTGATGACGGCCGTGCCCGACCCGACCCGGCACGCCTATCTGGCGGCGACCTTCGTGCTGCTGGCCTACGTCGCGCTGCACGCCGCTCTTGGCGTGGTGTTCGCCGCTTACGGCATTGTGCGCAGCCGTGCCGGGTACGTCTCAGCCCTGCGTTCGCTCGATCTGCGCATCGGTGCGCAGTGGCACCGCTACACCGCTGCGATCGGCCTGATCGCGCTTCTGCTGATCCATGGCCTGCCGAGGGTTATGGGATCATGACATCCTTGCGCAATCAGGCTTTTCTGTTCATGGCGCTCGGCTTCACGGTGTGGGCGCTGGCTTTCTCGGTCCTGTACGGCGTGCAGGGCACCGGCTGTGAACTGGGCTGGCACCGTCAGCCTGTCGGCCCGCTGAGTCTGCTGCGCTGGCTGCTGATCCTGATATGGGCGGCGCACATGGCGGCGCTCGGGTGGGTGTACTGGCGCTGCCGGGCCGCGCTGGCCGTCACGGCCGCCAAGGCGATGCCGGAGGCATTCCTGTGGCGGGCTTCGATGGCGCTCAGCATCACGGCGGCGGTAGCCACGGTATGGATTGGCCTGGCCCTGCTGGTGCCGTCGATCTGCGTGGTATGATCGGCGCGGGAGAACGCCATGCCCGGAAAGCGCATTCAGTTTGACGACGAAACCTTCGCCGCGCTCGACATGCTCGGCAAGGACTCGATGAAGACATTCCAGGAACTGGCCGATGAGGCGTTTCGTGACCTGCTGCGCAAGCACGGCCGTCCGGCCAGTCTCAAGGAGGCGCTGCGCCGCAGCGTTGGCGTTTCGGCCGAGGTGGTACCCCTGAAACGCAAAGAGGCCGCGCCGCCGAAATCCGTCCCATCTGCGAAACGGAAGAAGCGGCGCTGACCTCTAGCTCGCCTTGCGCTGCCGGGCGGTCGAGCGCGTGGTCTTCTTGGACCGCGTCGCCGTGCGCCGTGCCGGCGAGCGTTCCGCCGGACGAGCCTTGCCGCCCTTGCTCTCGCTCTGGGCACTGCGCCGCAGCGCATCCATCAGATTGATGACCTTGGACGGCTCCTTGGTCTTGGGCGCGGTGATCTTCTCGCCGTGCTGCTTCTTCTTCAGCAATTCCTTCAGCGCGTTTTCGTAGTGGTCCTCGAACTTTGCCGGATCGAAGTGGCCGGCCTTGGTCTCGACGATGTGCCGGGCCAGGTCGAGCATGTCCTTGGTGACCTTCTCATCCGGGATGTCGTCGAAGTAATCCTCTTCGTTACGCACCTCGTAGGGATAGCGCAGGGTCACACCCATCAGCCCCTTGCCGCGCGGCTTGAGCCCTATGATGTGCTCGCGTGAGGTGAACACGACGCGGCCCAGCGCCACCATGCCCTCCTGCTTGATGGCTTCGCGGATCACGGCGAAGGCTTGCACGCCCACATCCCCGTCGGGGACGATGTAGTAGGGGTCGCCGATATAGAGTTCGTCGATTTCCTTGGCCGGCACGAACTGGTCGATGTCGATCATCCGCGTGCTCTCGATCGCGGCCGCCTCCAACTCGTCCTTGGTCAGTTCGATATACTGGCCCTTCTCGACCTCGTAGCCCTTGATGATGTCTTCCTGCGCAACCTCGTCGCCGGTTTCCTCGTCGACCTTGCGGTAGCGGACGCGGTGGCCGGTGTCCTTGTTCAACTGGTGAAAACGGACTTTCTCGCGCGACGACGTCGCCGGAAACAGGGCAATCGGGCACGACACCAGCGACAGCCGCAGATAACCCTTCCAGTACGCGCGCGGGGCCATGACCTACTCCATACACACATTGCCAAAGACCCGACTCAACGCCGGTTCCGCGGCAGTGTTCCGGATGGCACGCCAGCTCGCTCTGTTCATTGAATGTTCTGCTGCGACCCAATGAGGTTATCACGATTTCCGCTCTCGACCTGACCCGCTCGGACAGGCATTCTCCCGCCACTCATCGTATTGACCGCGCATCAGGTTCTGACGTTTCCCGCGTAAGCTTTGGAAATTGCATGGCGTCCCGCGAGCCTCCCTCAGCCCAATCCGGCCTCGGCCCGGTAGCGTTGCCCGTCGTCCGTCCCGGTCAGGGATTTAGCCTGCTGGCCGGCATCCGCGTACTCGATCTGACGACGTCGGTGGCCGGGCCCTACGCCGCCATGCTGCTGGGCGACATGGGCGCCGATGTGGTCAAGATCGAGCGACCCGGCAGCGGCGACGACGCGCGCGCCTGGGGGCCGCCGTTTCTCGACGGTGAATCGCTCTGGTATGTCGCGGTCAACCGCAACAAGCGCAGCGTCACGCTCGATTACGCCAGTCCGCAGGGCCGCGAGGTGCTGGCCGCGCTGATCGAGGCCAGCGACGTGGTGATGGTGAACCAGCCGGTGCGGGTGCAGACCAAGCTCGGCGTCGACGCTGCCGCCTGCCGCGCGTTGCGGTCCGACATCGTCCACGTTTCGATCACCGGCTTCGGCGTCAACGGTCAGCGCAGCGACTGGACCTGTTACGATCTGATCGCCGAAGGTTATTCCGGCGTGATGGATCTGACCGGCGAACCCGACGGCCCGCCGCAGAAGGTCGGCGCGCCGGCCGCCGACATGCTGGCAGGCTCCGACGCGGCCTTCGCCGCAGTGTCGGCGCTGTTCGATCGCAGCCGGACCGGGCAGGGCCACGCCATCGACATTTCACTGGTCGAAAGCATGACGCGCCTGTTGGCCTGCCGCATCGTGCCGTACCTGGCGACGCAGGAACTGCCGCGCCGTTCCGGCGGCAAGGACAGCGTGATCGCGATCTATCAGGTCTTCGACACGGCCGACCTGCCGGTCACGCTCGGGCTCGGCAGCGATGCGATCTGGGAGCGGTTCTGGGCCGCGCTCGGCCAGCCCGACGTCGCCCGCAACGAGCGCTATGGCTCGAACGTCAAGCGGCGCGCGCATCGCAGCGAGATTGTTGCGCTCATTCAGGGTATCCTCGACACCAAGCCACGCGACCACTGGCTGGCCGGCCGGGCCGATCTACCGGATCGACGAGCTTGCCGCCGACGCGGCATTGCAACAGCGCGGCCTGTTCTACACGCTGGAGGCCGACGGGCGGCAGATCCCGCAGGTCGGCACCGGGTTTCAGGTTGACGGCGCGGCCAATGTGCCGCGCATGGCGCCGCCGAAGCTCGGCGCCTCGACAGACGAGATCTTGCGCGATGTCGCAAAGCTGAACGACGACCAAATTGCTGCGCTCAAGCGCGGCGGCGTCATCTAGGGAGACGGTTACGTGGCTTACCAGACGATCCTGTACGAAGAAGACGGTCCGATCGGCACCATCACATTGAACCGTCCCGACGACGGCAACATGTTCAATGTGACCATGTGCCACGAGGTCCGCGATTGCATCGAAGCGATTCGCCGCGAGACGCGCACGCGCGTCGTGGTGCTCACGGGCGCCGGCGACAAGTTCTTCTGCATCGGCGGCCGCAAGGACGGCATGGAAGACACCATCCTCTATGCCGGCACCCTGCCGACGCTTGAGATGTATGAGGCCATCGACCGGCTGCAGAAGCCGGTGATCGCCTCGGTCAACGGTTTCGCCGTCGGCGGTGGCAACGTGCTGCAGATGGTGTGCGACATGACCATCGCCAAGGAAAGCGCGGTGTTTCGGCAGGTCGGGCCCATGATGGGCTCGTTCGATGCCGGTTACGGCACATGGTATCTGGAGGACATGGTCGGCAAGAAGAAGGCCAAGGAAATCTGGTTCAACAATCCGAAGATCCCGGCGCGCGAGGCGCTGGCGCTCGGTCTGATCAACCGCGTGGTGCCGGACGACAAGCTCAAGGAAGAAACCCGCGCCTTCGCGCTCGAGACCGCCGACCGCGGCCCGTTCGCGCTGGCCT